>N._stephensi_709_foregut__coassemble_345_pt1 | contig 17669 bp, 10 predicted proteins | sample N__stephensi_709_foregut__metabat2_low_PE_012 | metagenome-assembled genome bin N | reverse complement strand
CATTCCTGTAATCCTTGGGGAACAGGGGACGCATGGGTCTGTCGATAACACGGCTTGTAAGAACTGCGTTTTCAGACGCTTTGCCTTCACGTTTGTTAAATCCTCCGGGAATTTTGCCTACTGCATATAATTTTTCCTCATATTCCACGCTGCAAGGGAAGAAATCAATGCCTTCCCTGGGTTTCTCACTTGCCGTAGCAGTAGATAATACTGTTGTTTCTCCATAGTGCATAAATGCACATCCGTTTGCCTGTTTGCCCACTCTTCCGATATCTACGGATAAGGTGCGGCCTGCAAGCTCCATACTGTAAGTTTTGTACATAGCTTTACTCCTTTTCTGAATTATAATATTTATCAGGCAGAAGCCGCCGAAACTACTGATGCATCTACAAGCCTGATACGCTTGTCCACGCATCAGTGGTCTCGGAAATTTCTTCTGCCTATGATTACACAAAAGGACGGATATGGCATCCGTCCCCTTATGATTATCATCATTATTTTCTAAGTCCAAGTCTTTCAATCAGAGAACGGTATCTTTCAATATCTGTTTTCTTTAAGTATGCAAGTAAACCTCTTCTCTGACCAACCATTTTAAGCATACCTCTTCTGGAATGATGATCCTTCGGATGCTCCTTTAAATGATCTGTCAACTCTTTAATTCTTGCTGTAAGCACAGCTACCTGGACCTCAGGTGAACCTGTGTCGCCTTCTGTCCTGGCATATTCCTTGATAATTGCCTGTTTCTTTTCTTTAGAAATCATTTCTAATCCTCCTTGCTTTCATCTGGCCGGGCTAAGAATCCGGTTGGAGTATCCGGAATCCGAGTGCCGGTTAAATTTCACACAAGGTAGATTATAACATGGTTTTTCCCGCCTGTCAAACAGGTAAAGTCTTAAATTCGGGAGTTTGACACTTATATATCAGAAAAGTTGCTGTAAGCCTTGATACAGGCTTATTTTTTTGTCAACTTTTTTGAAATTATACGTGCTATATAGTGCTATATGTGGTATAATGTTCTTGAGGTGATCATTATGTATGTAGCAATCAATGGAATCAATAACAACAAAAGCGTTTATATCATGCAGTCCTACCGCAAGGAAAACGGGCAGACTTCTTCCCGGGTATACCGCAGACTGGGACGGCTGGATGAACTGCTGGCACGCTTTTCAGGAAACCATGAGCAGATGATGGCATGGGCAAAGCAGGAAGCCGCAAAGGATACCGCCGTTTACAACTCAAAAACAGAGACCATATCAGTATCTTTTTCACAGACCTCCCATATCCCAAAGGACGAGGAGCGATGCTTTCATGCCGGATATCTGTTCCTGCAGCAGCTTTGTACGCAGCTGCACCTGGACAACATCTGCCGTAAAATCCGTGACCGCCACAAATTCAGTTACGACTTTCATGCCATCTTAACGGATTTGGTCTATGCACGTATCCTTTCCCCCTCCAGCAAACTGAGCAGCTATTCCTACTGCAAGTCCCTGCTGGAACCTCCGAAGTATACTCTGCAGAATCTTTACCGTGCACTTTCCGTCATGGCAGAAGAATCCAACTTTATTCAGGAAGAGCTTTACCGTAATTCTAATTTCATACATCCCAGAAACCGCAGAGTTCTCTACTATGACTGTACAAACTACTATTTTGAAACTGAAGGGGAAGACAGCATAAGACGGTATGGCAGAAGCAAAGAACACCGTCCCAATCCCATTGTTACCATGGGATTATTCATGGATGCAGATGGAATCCCCCTTGCCTTCGATGTTTTTCCCGGAAACCGGAATGAACAGACAACCTTAAAGCCTTTGGAAACAACTATCATCCGTGATTTCGGCTGCAGTGAGTTTATCTTCTGCTCAGATGCCGGATTAGGCTCTAAAACCAACCGCCGTTTTAACAGCCTGGGAAACCGGGCGTATGTCATTGCGCAGTCTTTGAAGAAAATGAAAAAAGAAGACCGTGACATTGCATTAAATCCCACACAGTACAGGATTCCCGGATCAGACAGGATGATTGATTTACGTACGCTTGATGAAACAGATGACGAAGTATTTCATTCCATTTATTACAAAGAGGTTCCCGTTGTCACGGGCAGCATGGACGAGACAGTAATTGTTACTTACTCCCCGGAATATAAAGCTTATCAGCAAAAAATCCGTAACCGCCAGATTGAACGTGCTGAAAAGATCATTGCCAGCCCTGAAAAAAAGAGAAAAGGGAAAAACCAGAATGATCCTGCGCGTTTCATTCAAAGAACATCTGTTACAGAGGACGGCGAAATTGCAGCAAAAAACATTTACTGTTTAAATGAAGACAGGATTGCAGAAGAAGCGCAGTATGACGGCTTCTATGCGGTAATAACAAATCTGGAAGGAAACATCAGCGAAATCCTGAAAATCAACCGCCAGCGGTGGGAAATTGAAGAAAACTTCCGGATCATGAAGTCTGAGTTCGAAGCAAGGCCTGTTTATGCCAGACGTGAAGACAGGATCAAAGCCCACTTTTTAACCTGCCATATCAGCCTGCTGGTATACCGGCTTTTAGAAAAGAAACTGAAAAACAGCTATACCTGTGAACAGATTTTAAAAACCATACGCGGTATGCAGGTTACCCTGCTGCCCCAAAACAGTGGCTATACTCCATCCTACAAACGGACAGATATCACTGACGAGCTGCACAATGCTTTCGGTTTTCATACCGACTATGAATTCATATCAAAAGCGGCTATGCGGAGCATTATAAAAGCTACAAAGACCAACCAAAAGCAAAAATCGTAAATTTAGCACATATCGCAACGGATATAAAAACAGCCACAACGCATGCAATTATGCGGTTTGTGGCTGTTTTACAACTGCGTAACTGTCAAAGACGGGATTATAACATGGTTTTTCCCGCCTGTCAAACAGGTAAAGTCTTAAATTGTTCCCTTAATTGTTTATCTCCCTTTTCGGAAAAGTGTTCCCACTGCTGTTCCCTCAAAATTCCATGAATATTCATAATTCCTGATATTCCACACAATTCTACAAACTGGAATTCTGATAAGACACTTTTTATAGCATTTATTAACTGTTATATCTTATCTTCAAAAAGTCTGCAAACCCTTGAAAATGCTAAATTTATAGCAAGTGAGTTTGCCCTTAGACTTTCCTTTGTGTTATATCCTTTTCCCTCATGTTACGAATGCTCATAAGGGCAAAAATAAGGGAAAGAAAAACCTATAACAAATTATAACATGAAATGAACAGGACAGGAAGAACTAATTGGAATGCTTTCTTAATTTCTCTAAAACACAAAATGGAAAGGGCGGATAAGATATGAATTTTATTCATGCAGCATATAATACACGTCATAACTGTATTGATATAATTACTTTTGGCGGATATATTTTATGGATAGACTGCGGAAAAGCGGAAGAAGGATTAAAAACAACGCCATGCTCTGAATGTGCTTTAGCAATAGATAAGCCTCTTGAATATGCAAGGCTATATCTTGAGGGCGGTATGCAGATATTGGTAGATGCGGAAGATTCATTAGAAGTGTGGTAATTTCCCCCTAGAGATCCCCAAATGTGTAAGTTCTCATATTTCCCTTTTTGAGCCAATTCCGTTTAATCTATGCACCATTGCGAGCTGCAAGTTACCACCCAGAGCAGGGTTTACTTAAATCCCTGCTCTCTTAATTATTATTGGTCACATAACTGTATTACTCCAACTTAATTTGCTTTACGAATACGTTCCAGTGAAAGCTCTGCTTTAGAAATTATCTCAACATTCAAATTATATACCTGGTTGCTAATAATTGGTTTTTCGACAATAAACAATCCAATTACAGACCATAAATCCATATTTCCAAGCTTAAACTCTGTACAAACATCATGCAAATGATTTTTTACCCACTCAATACGTCTCTTATGCTTTGTCATATAGCACTTCTTTTTTCCTTTATCAAGAAACATTTCATTATATTCTAAATACATCTCATATGGGTTTCTTGAAAATGGAAATGCCTTTGTTTCCGCTACATATATTCTTTTTTCAGAAACATCTACAAAAAGAACATCTATATCTCCTAGTGTTTCCCCATTTTCATTACAAATACTTTTTTTATTTATCTTTTTTCGATTAGGATATACTTGAAACTCCTCTATATCATTTAGTATTTCTACAATACGATTATTGAACACTTTTCCTCTTTGATTACTTATCTTTCCAATCAATTTTGACATTTTTTCATCTTTAGTAGAATATGTCCCATTATAAATTAACCCCGTAACATACTCCATCATATGATACAACTGTCTGCTGCCCCATATAATTTCATCATCTCTTTGAATAATTGGCCTCCTGTTAAAAGAATATGCACGATTAAACCTCCAAGGATATACATCTTCTTTCCTATATGGTGTAGGTAATTTCATAAAATTTTCTCGTGCCTTTATACTTATATCTTCTATCACTCTTGTTATTATTTCTGCTGTTGTTTTTTCTATATTTTGAGTCAGAATTTCTATTACATCTGAATATTTTTTTACATATACCTCGTTATCATCTATCTCCTCACCGATTGTAATGATTCCCAAAATAACACTTATAAATTGCTGATATGTATATCCTCTTTCAGATTTAAAAGCCTCATCTAGTTCATCTGCATAATCATCCATCTTATGTTTGTTATTCTTTCTAAATGCATAAGAAGAATTATATTCCAATTGTTCCTGCCTATATACTTCTCCATATTGGAACATATTTGCAAACTCCTCTTGTTTCATTCCAACTCTATCAGATGGCAGTATTTCAATTGGCGTATTAAATATATTATAATGAAACAGGTCATTCTTATAGGCCCAGTCTATTATTGTTGAGCAAATGGCCAATATATATTCATATTGCCCAATTCCTAATAACTTCTGCCCCTTGGGTGGTTTTGCGGCAATATATTCCATTAAGAATTTTAATGCTAAAGATGTTCTGTTGCATTCATTGTGGTCATTCAAGATTTCATTTTTCTTTTCTGGATAGCAACTTACATCAAAAGCATATCGTTCTCTTGCAAGCATAAGTCGATAAAGCGTTTTTTCTAAATCCAAATATATTACTTCCACAACATATTGAGGATTTATTTGTTCTACTTCCTCTTGAAGCATATTGTATAATACTCCAACTATATAGTTTGCTAACTCTCCCCGCTTTTCTTTTTGTATTACTCCATATGTCCATTTATTTGATTCCAGCAATTTTTTTCCAATCACATCCAAAAGAAAATCCTCATCCTCACAATGAACAGATCTGTAATCAGTAAACTCAAATGGTTTAAGATATGGTTGCTTATGAAAATCAAAAGAAAACATTTTCTTTTTCATTGGATTACCAAATATTTTTTCTATATAACTTTCATAATCAAAATTATTACTTGCAAAATCACACAAAGTACCTATCACAAATTTACACAATTCTTTTTCTGAAGAATTATCCGTTTTATTGAGTCTCCAATAAAAATTGGGACTTATCACAATTTTTATATGATTATTTTCAATACTTATATTAAGCAATTTAGATATCTCTCGTTCTTCTGGTATATTATAAAAGTATTCTACAGTTTTCCCAGAAATCAAAATATCAAAATGAAATATACTATAAGGCAAAAACAATTTATTTATCAATTCCCTACATTCTGCCAGCAAATAAGTAATAGTATCTAGAGTTGAATAATATATACTTAACTCATCAGGTGTCGTAATAAGACCCGATGTTACCCATATAACACAATTTTCAAAAGATACTACCAAAGCATTTCTTTTCTCTTTGCTTCTTTCATCTTCTATATATATCTTTCTCTCGTTATCACTTGCCACAACCTCTGCATATAATCCATCAACATAAGATAAAACCCGTTTTCTATCTTCTTTTTCCATTGCCTGCCTAATATAGTCAATCGAATCACCGGGCGCTATAAATATGCTTAAATTAGTTGGATTAAGATCATCGGACATATAAAACGAATAATGATTACTCGTATATATACTAACTGTATTTAATTCACTAAATGCCTCTAACCCATATGTATGAAGTTTTGTTTTTGCTCTAATATATCTCGGCAGAAAATCATTTTTTTCATTTATACTGAGACATTTCAATTCCATAGGAACAAATTTTATAGTTTTATACGCTGATAGCGATTTTTTAATTCCAAAAAACATACCTCTTCCGAATCCGCTTGTTATTAGCATAATCATAATATTCTCAGAGCTGATTCTCGTCTCTGCAAATTTATCTCTTAAATATAAAATACGTTTTTCCAACATTGCTTGATGCCTATCGTCTGGATAATAATCATGCATTGTTGCACCTGTATAACCTTCACCATCATCTGCCAAGTATATAACAAGCATATATTGATCATTATAAACAGAAACGAGCATCTCTTTGTAATATTCATTATTTATTAGTTCAATCCCCTTATTTTGCTCTTGTATCTTGTAATGTCCTAATTTAACAAGATATTCTCTGCACATTTTCCATGTAAATGCATGATATCTTCCAATAACCGCTTCCTTTATGTCGTATTTTTCAGCTAACATAATTGTCATATAAAACGCAAATGTTGGCAATACTGATATATTCAATATAATAATGGATTTATCTTTCTTATTTCTTAAAAAAGGTCTTTCATAAAACGGCCTATGATTTGTTTCTCCAGCATCTTCATTTCCAAATTCACTTAGAAATTTTTTTGTATCTGTTCCACAAAAAAATTCATCAAAATAATCCCCATCAAGTGCAACCAAATTTGCATATCTTTCGATTATTTCAGAATTTGGTATGAGTAACTTATCACTTTCTTTACCTTCCCTTTTTTCGTTATTTGCATTTATCTTTTGCGCAATATCATCTGACACCCCCAAAACAAAAGCATATAATTTATGAATACATTGTATAAATTCATCGGGAAAATCATTTTGATATTCAAAAATTATACGAATCATATTTTGAAGATTATATGCCGGTGTTTGATCTATACCATTAAAAACCAAATGATTATTATGAAACATAACATTTTGAACATATAAATTTTCATTTGGATCTATCATCATACATAAATCAGAATCATTTACTTGCGAAATCAATTTTCTAAATTTACCAGCACTCATTATATTATCATTGATTATGCCTTCATTATGTACATTAACACAAAGTAATTCTGCTATGACAGCATCTAATAAAATAGATTTATTTTGATTTAAACGCAGTAAATTAAGACCTGCTATTCTGGCTATGATATTATATAAATCATATTTTTTCATCTCTTTAACAATGTTATCAAATTTCTTTGTTGGCTTTTCATTCTCAATATTAAAATCAAATTCTTCTAAATACCCAAAATCCATAATAATATCTCCAAATTATTCCCTAATGATTTGTACAAATATGGTATACACAATGCAATCTGCTATTCAAAAAAACCATCCGTTTCAAAGATATGATCAATCTCATCCGTATTCACAGCCTTTAACACTTTCTGCCGGATGCTTCCATGTGACATATCAAGTCGTTTAAACTTATCTGTTCCAGATGCATCTTTTTCACAGCGGATTAATTGGACTCGCCCTATTTTGGGTTCCTCCCCTGCATATTTTGCCAATGCCTTAGCCTTTCCGAGATTATCTTTGAAATTAGGATTATGAGGCTCCAATATGTCTATAACATAGCCAAGTACAGAATCTTTTCTGACAATTATAAAATCTGGATAAGTAGGTTTTGTTTCCCCTTCCATTTCATAGGGCATACACAAAGACCACTTTTCTCTGGGCGGGTTCCGCAGCCAACAGATAAAATCAGAACGCTTTGACTCCTCATCTATCAATCCGCTTTCCCATCCGTTTAATTTTATCTGCGCTATCCCGTCCGCATATGCAAATAAGTGATTATCATATTTTTTACCAGTTGGTTCTATTTTCATACTGACCGTTTCCGGCAGCGTGAAATTATGTTTGCTGACAATATCGCTGTTAGCCACTATATCATCATACTGTTTCCTGCATTTTTCAGATTTTCCAACAACATAACGACGATACTTATCATTCAATTCATGGAATTTCTTTTCTGCATATCTGTTCAGGTTTGCAATACAGTTATCATCTGCTGCAAATAAGATACAGTCAATTTTATATGCATTCACATCCATGATATCCAGGTAACGCTGACCATATAAATTGCAAAAACCATAGTTGCCAAGCTGCGCATCAGCAGCCCTTAACTGACGGTCAATGTCTGAATCTGATATTGCCGTAAAATTCATCTGTCCATAATTTTTAATGGATTGCCCGAAAACATCAAACACATCTACAAGCAGCTTAAATTCAAGCACTCTGGCAGAAAGCGATTCATATTGCCCTAACCTGTGTAAATCATCTATATATTCACGCATCATATCAAGAATACCTTGCTCAACTTCATCTTTGGCACCTTGGTATATCATGTTATATGTCAGCAGGCCTGCCAGATCAAGTAGCGATTTTAAATAACTGTGAATTTTAGCTGTTTTTACAACATAGGTCAAAAACCCTTGGTCATTAATAAATTTTGTGATTCCCTCGCGGTCAATTTCAGGCAGAAACGAAAGCTGTTCCCCCTCCACAATCTGCCCCTCTGTTTCTGCCTCCGTATTTGTATTAACTGAAACAGATATAACCGAAAGCGGTTCGCTTTGCGGACATGGCTGCTGCAATGGAAACAAATTATCATTCTTTGTTCCTTGTTCCAGTCTATTGGTATCTTCTAATAGATTTTTCTGCTGGCTATCATGCTCTATTTCGCTCTGACCTAAAGCTGAATTGTCAGACATAAATTCTTCCAATTCAATCTGTCCCGGAATAGATGTGTCTCCTTTTCTATGCTGTGCCGTATGAATCGTCCAAGGCACATACACAACATCCTCAAGAGATTCACTATCGACAACAGTTGGGATATCTTCACCTTCTGAATTTTGCAATTCTTTTACAACATCTTCTACTGTATGTGCGTTGAAATATGGCAGATACAGCCGGACATCATTTAAATAGTCATCTACAAGGATATGGCTCTGCAAGGGAGTTCTGACCATTCTCCCCAATAACTGGGCAATATATGTGGCATCCTCTGCATGTCGGAATGACATCATAGTTTCAGCTCTTGGGCAATCCCAGCCTGTAGAAAGGTTCTCCTTGAATAAAACCACTTTTATCCGTCTGTCATCTGTAATTTCAGACGGTTCAACATATGGAATATTCAACCCATTGACTGAAAGCGTTGTTGCAGCGCCAAATATATGTACAACTTCATTTTCATTGAAATTCGTTCCAATGCGCTCTTCAATTTTTGCAATCACATCATTAAGATTTGTGTTGGAAATCAATTTGCCACTGCCAGCCTGAACCTGTATTACAAAAACCGGATTTACTTGCGCATAATGCTGTTCGTAACAATATTGATGCCAATGGTCGCACTTGCTTTTCCACTCATCCGTAGCAGCCTGTAAAACAGCCATATCATTATTCTTTGCCGGATCATCTGGGTATGTAATCAAAATACGGTCTTTCAATAATCCAGATGCGCGAACATCATTCGGCGTGATAATAACTCTTTGCAAAGTTGAATTGGTATCTCCTACAAGCTGGTTAAATCTTGCAGATGTTGCACTCATTCCTATAATAACCGGTATTGGAGAAAGTTTATGCACAGCACTTCCCTTGATGAATCTCTGCATGATTGATGTTGCTGTCCCTGCCGCTGTCCCCTGCATTCCCCTATGCGCTTCATCAATGATAAAATACAGTCTGTCAGCTTTTTGCTTCGCCGTATTCTCTAATGTTTCCCAAATGGTATATTGGCGGTTATCCGAATGTTTGCCAAGATTCCCTGCTTTCCCTAATTTCTGAGTATTCAAAAAGTAGATATGTCCATCCTGCAATTCCTCCATATCAAAAGAATCATCTTCAATGACAACGCACTGCCCGAATTTAATACGATCCGCTTTTAAATCTATCTTCTGCTTTGACTGTTCATTTAAAGCCGGAGAGTCTGAAATCCATACAAATATCGCCTCTGGCTGATCCGCATAGTTTTCCGTTCCGAAATAAATATCTTCTATCAAAGCAGCCATAATAATAGTCTTGCCTGCACCTGTCGGAGCTTGAAGGGAGATAACTTGAGGAATATGAGTATTTTAATACATTCCAAGCGCTGCAGCCGTCCTCATCCTAAGTTCATAAACAGCCTTTTTCTGAAATGGAAATAATTCTACTTTCATGCCCGTCTCCCTCCCTGATTAATTCTGAAATTATCAAGATAATCCCGATACAACTGATAAGTGTTTTTTACAGAAAGACTCTGTACCATAGTACGGTACCCCGCTTCATAATCCGTTACAATAAATACTGTTTCAATACGGGAATCCTGACTGACTTTTTCCTCAAATTCAGAAAAATAATTTTCATCTATCAGTACAGCAAACTTATTTTCAGGCAAAATCATCATAGTTGGGAGTTGATCTGCATCAAGCAACGGACAAGAACCTGTTGACCCTGCTTTCATCCAAATTACCGGTAAAAGTTCCCTGAATTGTCTGCCCAAAGCTACTGTCGTTTTATCTAAGAATCCAAGTTTAAAAAATATTGCATTTGACTGAAAGCCATCTGCCATTGGTAGATCACTTCCGATATAATTTCCTTTTAATGGATTGCCATTGATGTCATGCCCTTTCATACTGCAAACAGACCGCGGCCATGTGACATACCGCGCTATTCCAAGTTTGTCCCATTCCTCATCACCGGGATGTAAGCCTTTCGCTGTAAGGTTTTTTGCTTCATCTGCTGACACTTCATTGTTTGTTACCATAACGCAGCGGCGATGACCTCCGTCTTCTGCATTAAGGAGATTAACCGCATGAAGGGTTGTGCCAGAGCCTGCAAAAAAGTCAATAATAAGAGCACTCGGTTTATTCGCTACAAAAAAACGAATGGTATCGTGTACAGCATAAATAGATTTCGGGTAATTAAATCGCTTTCCTATCATCGTATTAATTATGTTTGTTCCATAGGTTTCAGCATTATGTGTCTTCATGTTCCACACACGTTTAGGTGGTGTTACCCCTTCTTCTTTATATTGAGCAATTACTGAACCATCTGGATTTTTTCCAATAACGATCGCTTTACCAGTTTCAATATCTTGAATAGCTCCCGATGGCAAGTAATAGACAGTTCCACTTTTTTCTTCAGCATTCCAGTTATTGATCTTTAAAAAACCTTTACTTAGATTAAGTCGTGCTTGTTCAGGAACCAAACTCCAGAGACGTTCATCGCCATCTTTGCTTAGCGGCCATAAAGCAGTACAGCCATTAGGAACCAAAATAGTATTTCTATCAATTCCAGCCTTGACCACATCGCCTATGGAATGGATTTTTCCATCACAGTTACGAACAAAGATTGGATAAAATTGATTCGGTCTTGATTCTCTTTTGGCTTGTGGTGCCCTACGGCGAAAACCTAGCCATTCAATACTTCTTTCAGATTCTTTCTTGACCTCATTGTCAAGCATATTAAAAGTTCCGGAAATGAGCGAAGATAATCCTAATTCAACTATAAATATGTACTCCTCAACTCTGGAAAATTGACCTGTACGAACGACACCTTTTGCACTAATAACGCTCGTTATCATCTGCATTCTAGCTTCTGGAAACAGTTCCTCCAACAGACACCCCAAATGCAAATATTCTTTTTCATCAATCGTCACAATCAGCACAGAATCTTTCGGATTCAAAAGTCTTTTCGCCAATTTCAGCCGTTTCTGCATCATGCTTAACCACTTGCTATGGCGATAGCTGTCATTTCCATCCACATAATCATTATTGTATTTCCAGTCCTTTGCACCTGTGTTATACGGCGGATCAATATAAATACAGTCCACCTTCCCCGCATAAAGATATTCAAGTAACTGCAAGGCATGATAATTATCCGCTTCAATCAACGTATGCCATAAATCGCTATCCGGCGCATTACAAATGCTATCTATTTGTTTCAAATATGGATAGATCGGTTCTCCAAACTTTGCAACTGCCACGAGGTCAGCAATGTTCCATTCTGCCTGTTCATCTTCCCTGATACACAATGCTTTTTCATGATCTATGGCAATCACTCTATAAATCTCATTGATATTTCCGGATTTTAGTGCAACATTGCTCCCGCATTTTATAGACATTTCATATAATGGAGTGCACTCCGGTAAGTGTTCTTCAAACACAAGACCAAATTTTTTCTGCTTATTCATCCGGTTTACTTCTTGTTCTATCTTATTTTTAAGTTCAACATCCTGTATCTGAGCGATTAAATCATTAATTGCCGCCATAAATCATTTGCTCCTTTAAACTTTTATCCTTTGGAACTGTATACAGTTCCCTATTCTCTACAGCACATTCCAATAACCTGTCTTCTTTGAGCCAATTCTCTCAATATAACCGTTCTCCCGCAGGAATGAAATGTTGTTCTCTATTGCTGTTTTACTAATCCCTAAAATTTTGCGAAGTTCCTCGGCTGTTATGTTGGGATTATCCCTCATTTCTACTAAAATTTTCTTTCTTCTTGTATTTAAAGATTTTTTATTCCCAACCTTATTCCCAACTTCTCTGATTTTTTTCAAAGGTATCGTCACAACAATTGAATTTTCTCTGAATACAAACGCCTCTTTGCCATAAATTTCTGTTATTTTAGGAACTCCACGCCCTGATTTTTCACTAATATGCAGTTGTAAAAATATTTCTGATAGTTTTTCATTCACAGGTACAGATTCTCCCATATAAAATCCTTCCATCGTCTGTGCTGGTGGCAGGGAACCTCTTGACAAAATTTCTATCCTGTCGGAAAAAACAGAAATCATAGGCTCATTTCCTTCTGCCCATTTGTTGTGCAGAACGGCATTGATAATCGCTTCCCGAAATGCCTTGTTATCAAACAGCGGAACTTCTTTCCTTTCCACAACCCGGTCTGTTTCATCTGTTTGTATGATATTTAATACATCCCCATATCGTAATAACTCATCCAAACTATACAAAAGACAATTATATCCAAACTCCCTGACAGAAAACAGATTTGTTCCTTTCGTTTTTCCCTCAAATATTGATACCCGAAGAGGGAAATGCGAATCGTCCGACAGCAGTTGCGCCAATAAATTGAATTGCCCTTCTTCATTCCGCAAACCCAAATTTTTAATAAAAGTCTTATCACTTAAAACAATTCCCTTTGATCCATAATATCCAAACAATTTATGAAAAGTCAGTTCCTGATACTTTGCCGGAATTGTTTCTATGGTTTCTGTTCTTCCGTCAAGTATTTTAAAAAGTTCTATCTCCCTCTTTGGATAATCCTTGATATTACACTTGGATGATCCAATCCTTATATATCGCTTTTCCTTAAATGCGGTAGGTATCTCAAAAGCGGCAGGTATTACCAGCACGACAACTCTTTTTCCCTGAATCTCGATTTCCTCAAAAGAAAAATTCAGACTTGGAAAAAGGTTTCTTGCCAGATAGTTCTGATAAGGTTCTTTATTGTAATCTCCATATTGATTGAATGTCGTCCCGACTATTTTATGATTTTCATTTTCAATTCCCCATATAAAATAAGCATATTTCTTATAATGAAACGCTGCAGCATTGGATAACGCAGAAACATATTCTCCTAATGTTTCCGGTTGAAACCAATTTTCCTTAAACTCGAACCATTCCTGCTCATCGTTCATAGCGCATAAATCAAATACAATCTGTTCTATATCCATTAATATTCTCCTTGATATGGATGGCATAGTATGCAAAGAAGCTGTTCATAGCAAGTTCTTTGTATTTATTCCCAACTTTATTCCCAACATTTGAATTATAACATATTGGGAATAAAGTTGGAATAAAAATTTGAATAAACTTACGAAACGAAAAATCTCACTCTATTCCTTATGATAAGCATGGGTATTTTTTTGAACATTACAATTTCAATTTTAAATCTGCTTATATTTAGCGCATATGATTCTGTTGTATTTTTATGCCCATAAGTTGCACTTGTTTTTCGACAGCCTCCACATTCTGCGCCAACTGCTCTATTGTGCCTGTACGGTTCTCCGGCTTGATTTCCGGCTGTATCAGTTCTTTCGGGTATTCCTGCCCTGTATGGATATCCATATAGGATTTCAGTCGGTAGTAATAGCCTTCATTTCTGTTATCCTCAAAAACAGGGGAAACTTCGCCTTTTGATGTCTGCCACCGCATAAGACGCGGAAACCAGCACAATCCGTCTTTTATAATTTCCTTGAATGAATTTAACAGTTCTCCGAGTGCGGTAAGCAGCCCCCGAAAACTGTTTCCTGCCTCAATATCCGCCCCATGTTCCACATGGTTCACAAATTCCTCAATCAATGGCGCAAAAGGAAGATACGCCTGTATAAACTGTTTTATCTGACGGACTGCCTTAAGAAAGATATTGGAACTTTCAATCTCCCTGTCCAGTTCCGCAAGTTCTTTCTGCGTAGTGAATTTTTGGTGGTTCAGAAGGAGAACGTCAGCCCGTAATTCCATTTTATTTGTAGATAATTTATCAATCTTTTCTTCTTCCTTTGCAACTTTATATTCTGCAACAGTCAAATCATGGTTCTTTCCTTTTTTCTTTTCTTTCATTTCCTGTTGGAATATGGCTTTCATATAATAATTGGCATCTGCCCGCATTTTATCCTGTAGAACTTCCGACAGGACTTGGGGCGTAAATACAGAACGTTTTGACACTTTTGTTGACAAGCCCCGCTTAAATCCCCTTCCTATCGGAACTCCTACAACGTGCATGTGCGGACTTGCCTCATCAAAGTGGACCACCGCATTGGCAACCTTAAAATCCGGCACATATTCCTGCAATTTTAAGAGCAGTTGATTATAGATCTGCTTCATAAATATCCTGTCATCCCTGTTCTGTTCCCAAAAGCCCTTATCCCCGCATTGTATGATGATTTCCACTGCCATATCCTGTTCTGTTTCGGATACATGCTCAAAATAATCGCCAATCCGTCTTTCCGGTCTTGCCTGTTTTTTATTATACTCATGTAGTGCAGCAGCAAACTCTTTGCAGTAAACATCTTTTACGTCCTGCATAAGATTTGTTGTCCCATAAAGAAGTACGATATTATCCCTGCTGTAATCCTGCGAATGATATTTCCTCAGATTGTGTTTTGCAACCCCTGCAAGTTTCGCCTTGCTGTTGATTGCGCTTTTCTTGTTGCTGATGTGGTTGCTGAAAGAAATTTCTCCCATGTCCTTCCTCCTTGATTTCATGTTGGGGCAGTGCGGTTATCATCTTGGCTCCGCCATAGATGATAACCCCCTAGCAGTATTGGCAAGCCAATACTGCGGGGCTCTCCGAGGGTATTCAGTGAAATGTATCTCCTGCATACTGGAAACAATTTTCCGGCTGTTTTATGCTTGTTTTATCAGCAGTCTTATTATTTCTGCCCGTCTTTGTTATCCTTATCTGTCCCAGATGTACTGATTATGCTGGATTTCATTTCTGCTGTTTCCGGCAGTCAACTGACTTTATTCAGAGTGATTGCACTTTTTAAGTTCATTTTTGGCGGAACATATATCACACAGTTTTTCAGTGAACTTACTTTTTGATTTCATATTTCAAAAGTGAATGTATTTTTTGAGTTCATTTTTCAAAATGATTTCATTTTTTAAGTTCACTACCACCATGTGTCCGCATTTTATACAGCCGGCTTTCTTGTGACGGCTTTGACATTGCTCTTGTCCCTCAAATCCCTTCCCTCATTGACAGTCATAAATAATTCGAGAATATCCTTTTTGATAAGTACCTTTCTCCCTACCTTCAATACAGGGAGCTTATTCCACTCTACCAGTTTCCTTAGTGTGTTCCGCCCAATGCCCGTGTAGTCTGCTGCCTCCTCAATCGAAAGGGCAATCTTCATTTCTGTCATTCATTCTCCTCCTCTTAAATTGCAATACGCAATTTTTATAGTATGCTTACTATACACCATTTATATTTTATTGTCAAGCGTTGTGTAATTTTAAAAATTATTTTTAACTTGCATATTGCAATAATGCTTTTTGTATGATATACTCTTGACATACCGATAAAGGAGGAAACCCGGCATGAAAGACAAAGAGCTGCGCAGGATAATCGGCGGCAGGGCAAAACAGCGGAGACTGGAACTGGGAGTCAACCAGCCTTATGTTGCTGAGAAAATGGGCGTTACCGCATCCACTATCCAGAGATACGAGGCAGGAACGATTGACAACACCAAGAAACTCGTCCTGGACGGTCTGGCAGATGCCCTCCATGTTTCCGCAGAGTGGTTAAAAGGCGAAACGGAGGAATACGAATCTGACATTACGGATAAAAAAGAACTGTTGATCCGTGATGCCATGTCCTCTATCCTTTCAAAGCTGCCCTATGACATGGAAACTTCCGAATCAGACTTTTCAAAAGACCTGCTGTTGCTGATGCTGCAGGAATATGAACTGTTTGTGGAATCTTTCCGCCTTGCCTGCAGGAAGTTTAAAGGGAGTAAGGAAAGCGCCAGACTTGCAAAGACGATGGGGTTTGAATCGGACAGGGAATATAATGAAATCATGTTCCTGCGGGAGATCACCCACACAGTAAATGCCCTTAATGATATGGGCGACATAGTGAGGCTCTACTCCAAAAATCCTGATGCCGCCGCTGCAAGGCTTTCCAGTCTTTTATCCGGGGAAGAATCCGATTAGGTATGGAAGGACAGCAGATTTTATGCTATCCTTATTTGCAGAAAGCATTTCATCAGTTCCGACTGCCATATCTGTTCAATGAATTACATACGCAGAAATGCGTTCATTGAAAGGAGATACGATTATGGCAAAAGGATCAGTACGGAAGAAAGGAAAGAAATGGTACTACCGCTTCTATGTGGAGGACGCAAGCGGGAACCTGGTACAGAAAGAGTGTGCAGGAACAGAGAGCAAAAGCGAAACGGAAAAGCTGTTAAGGCAGGCAATGGAGGATTACGAAAGCAAGAAATTCATTGCAAAGGCGGAAAACATCACGCTTGGGCAGTTGCTTGACACATGGGCAGAGGAAGAATTAAAGACAGGGACACTCAGCAATGGCACTGTCGGTACTTATTTGCAGGCAATCAACCGTATTAAGCAGCACCCTGTAAGCAAACGGAAACTCAAAACGGTCACTTCGGGGCATTTACAGCAGTTTATGGATATCATGTCTTTTGGCGGCACGATTGAAGATTTTGTTTCCAAAGGGTACTCCAAAGACTATGTAAGGTCATTTTCCGCAGTATTGCAGCAGTCATTCCGCTTTGCGGTGTTCCCGAAACAGTACATTACATTCAATCCCATGCAGTATGTGGTCATGCGGCATAAAAAAGATGATATGGACTTGTTTGCGGAGGAAACGGACACCGAAACGGGCAAGGTCAAGCCGCTTTCGTTTGAGCAGTACCAAAAACTGATTGCCCAGCTTGGCAGGCGTAGCAAAGATGCAATCCTGCCCGTACAGATAGCCTATTTTACAGGTCTCAGGCTTGGGGAAGTTGCGGGGCTGGCTTGGCAGGACATCAACCTTGAGGAACAATACCTGACAGTCCGCAGGAGTGTCC
>N._stephensi_709_foregut__coassemble_344_pt1 | contig 17675 bp, 15 predicted proteins | sample N__stephensi_709_foregut__metabat2_low_PE_012 | metagenome-assembled genome bin N | reverse complement strand
CTTCCCTATTTAGAGGGAATCCAGTATAATTAACAGTGGATAAACGGAAAGGAAATGAGAGAAATGTATCAGGAGATAGTGTTGCCAACATTAATATCGTTTGCCATCAGCGTTATACTGGGTCCTGTATTGATTCCCTTTTTGCGCCGCTTAAAGGTAGGGCAGACGGTCAGGGATGAAGGTCCTAAGAGCCATCTGAAGAAAAGCGGGACTCCTACGATGGGAGGACTTTTAATTCTGACGGCAATGACGGTTACATCCTTGGTTTATGTAAAAAAATATCCGGATATCCTGCCTATTTTGTTTTTGACCCTGGGATTTGGGCTGATTGGCTTTCTGGATGATTATATTAAAGTGGTATTAAAACGCTCCATGGGACTTCGGGCGTGGCAGAAATTCGGATTACAGATAATTGTTACGGCAGTTTTTGCATTTTATCTTCATCAATATACCAATATTGGCATGGCGTGGAGAATTCCTTTTATGCACGGACAATATGTGGATTTTGGAATCTTCAATATTCCACTGGTTTTTATTGTAGTGTTAGGAACGGTAAACGGGACCAATTTTACAGACGGACTGGATGGACTTGCTACAAGCGTAACCATACTGGTAGCAACATTTTTTACGGTATGCGCCATCGGTTTAAATGCGCCTATTACGCCTATTACCTGTGCGGCGGTAGGGGCTTTGCTGGGATTTTTGCTTTTTAACGGCTATCCTGCCAGTGTTTTTATGGGAGATACCGGTTCCTTAGCGCTTGGAGGTTTTGTGGCGGCATGCGCTTATATGATGCAGCTGCAGCTGTTTCTTGTAATCGTAGGCTTTATCTATGTGGCTGAGGTGGCGAGCGTTATGCTGCAGGTGTCCTATTTTAAACTGACGGGCGGTAAGAGAATTTTTAAAATGGCGCCAATTCATCATCATTTTGAGCTGTGCGGGTGGAAGGAGACAAAGGTTGTAAACATATTTTCCATTATAACGGCTATTTTATGCCTCATAGGCTTTCTGGCGCTTTGAAGTCTTTGAGCTGGGAAGACGTATCCGAATGGATGCGGTATCCTTGGACGGAGCATTGATTTTATTAGGATGAGAGGGAGTAGATTCATGGCATCCGGAAAAAAAAGAAAAATAAAAAACCAGAATTTTTTTGATTATACCCTGTTATTTGTGGTAATATTCCTGATTATTTTCGGACTGGTCATGATGTATTCCTCCAGCACCTATGATGCGGCGTCCGATCATAACGGGGACTCTGCCTTTTATCTGCGCAGACAGCTGTTTGCTACATTTTTAGGCGTTTTTGTCATGGCGGCGACTACCTTAATTGATTATCATATCTGGGAAAGATTTGCCTTTCCGGGACTTTTGCTTTCCTTTGTGCTGGTTATCCTGGTATTGACGCCTTTGGGGATTGAAGTAAACGGCGCCAGGAGATGGATTGGAATCGGTTCCTTATCTCTTCAGCCGGCAGAGGTTGTTAAAATTGAGACTATTTTGTTTTGTGCGGTGCTTATCAATAAAGTAAATAAAAAGTACATAACTACCCTGAAGGGGATGGCTGCCATATTGCTTGTTCCGGTAATTTTTGCCCTGATGCTGTGGAAGATTACCAATAATTTAAGCTCAGCGATTATTGTAGGTGGAATAGCAGTTGTTATGCTTTTTGTTGCCGATTCTGATTATTCAAAATATATCATTGCCGTTCTTTTGGCGGCGGCGCTGGTAATAGTCGTTATTTATGTGGCGACCCACTGGGAAGGGGACAGCTTCCGTTTAAAGAGGATTGAGACTTGGCTGGATCCCGAATCAGACCCTTCGGATAAAGGGTTTCAAACATTACAGGCGTTATATGCCATTGGCTCCGGCGGTATCTTTGGAAAGGGATTAGGCGCCAGTATGCAGAAGCTGGGGTTTCTGCCTGAAGCGCAGAACGATATGATTTTCTCCATTATCTGTGAGGAATTAGGTTTGTTTGGCGCCCTGGCGGTTATTCTTTTGTTTGTTCTCTTGATTTGGAGGTGTATGGTTATTGCCAATAATGCAAAGGATTTATTCGGCGCTATGCTGGTGGTAGGCGTTATGGCGCATTTTGCCATCCAGGTTATTCTAAATATTGCGGTTGTAACCAACACCATGCCCAATACGGGAATTTCACTGCCCTTTATCAGCTACGGGGGAACGTCGGAAATGTTTTTGATGGCGGAAATCGGGCTGGTATTGAATGTTTCCAGGCAAATCAGGCTCAGGGACGCTATGTAGGGTTACGTGGGACATTCTTTTTGCATATACTAAAGTAGATGATATTCACGAATGGATGGTGGATATGGATGCGATTCGTATATGTGGAGGGAATACGCTTTGCGGGGAGGTAAGGATACAAGGCTCCAAAAACGGGACGCTGCCTCTTTTAGCGGCGTCTGTTCTCATAAAGGGAAAGACGGTATTGGAGAATTGTCCCCGGATTACGGATGTGGACCATATGATAAAGCTGTTGGAGTATGCGGGCTGTAAGATTACGAGAAATAACAGGAGTGTGGAAATTGACGCATCCCATATTTCCCGGACGGATTTTCCGGGGGAGCATACGGGCGTTATGCGTTCCTCCATTATGCTTTTGGGAGCTATGCTGGGGAGAACGGGAGAGATTAAAACCTTCTATCCCGGCGGGTGTGTTATCGGGGAAAGACCCATTGATATGCATATGAATGCTTTATCCCGGCTGGGGGTGGAGTTTACGGATTCAGGCTCCGGTGTTTTTGCACATGTAAAGGAGCTTCACGGCGGGAAAGTTAAGCTTTCCTTTCCCAGCGTGGGAGCAACGGAAAACGTGATTCTTGCCGCTGTACTGGCAAAGGGAGTCACGGAAATTGAGGGATGTGCGAGAGAACCGGAAATTGTGGAGCTTTGTACATTTTTGAACAGGGCGGGAGCAAAGATTACAGGAGCCGGGGAAAGCCGGATACAGATTACCGGCGTGGAAGCATTACAGGAGATATGTTACCGTGTTATGTCTGACAGGATTGTGGCGGGGACTTATCTTTTGGCGGGCGTTATGACAAAGGGGATTGTGGTGTTAAACGAGGCTCCCGTGGAACAGATGCAGGAGCTGTTTTCGGTATTACAACGCATGGGAGCGGATATTGTCATTGCCGGAGGATGGGTATGTATCAACGGCGAACATGCAAAAAAGTCCGTTCCGGGGCTTAAAACCGCCGTTTATCCGGGATTTCCCACGGATTTGCAGTCAGCCTTCATGGCTGCTTTTTCTATCGCAGAGGGCTGCAGTATTATAGAAGAAACCATATTTGAAAACAGGTTTAAAATCGTATCCGAATTGTCAAAAATGGGAGCGGACATCCATATTGACGGCAGCCGTGCTATGATTTGCGGTGTGGATTTCCTAAAGGGCTGCAGGGTAGAGGCCATGGAGCTAAGAGGCGGGGCGGCGCTTGTGCTTGCCGGGTTGGCTGCGTCGGGAACGACTCTTGTGGATAATAAGCATTTTATAGACCGTGGATATGAGGATATTGGCAGGGATTTAAGGGCTTTGGGAGCAAACATCCGTTATGTTTAGGGCTTTTTGGTGAAAAGTATGAAAAATGAGTACGAGAGATTTACATTTAAACAGAGGGTTCTGATGTCAGCGGCAGCGCTTCTGGCTGTGGCGGTCGCTGCCCTGGCATTTGTACTGGTCCATTTCCGCGTGACAAAGGTGGAGGTCATAGGGAACCATCATTATACCGAGGATGAAATAAGGGGCATGGTGTTAAAGGACAGCTTTGTGGACAACTCCCTTCTGTTGAATCTGAAATACCGTAACAAGTCCATAGACAACATTCCTTTTATCGAATCCATGGATGTAGAGGTGCTGGGGGCGGACGCCATCCGGATTATGGTTTATGAGAAAACCCTGGCAGGCTGCGTAACCTATCTTGGCAGCTATATGTATTTTGACAGAGAGGGAATTGTGGTGGAGAGCGATTCGGAGGCAACGGATGGCGTTCCCGAAATTACCGGTTTGAACTTCGGCTTTGTACAGCTTTATCAGAAGCTGCCTGTGGAAAACGAAGATATTTTTAAGGAAATACTGAATCTGACCCAGCTTTTGGAAAAATATGAAATTGCTGCAGATAAAATTTATTTTGACAGGAACAGGAATGTGACCTTATATTTTGGACAAGCCAGGGTAAGGCTGGGAGACGGCACCAAAATCGATGAGAAAATCATGCAGTTAAGCGCCATTGTCCCCTCTATTGAAGGGAAAAAAGGCGTGCTGGATATGTCGGAGCTGAATGAAAATACCAAGACTTTGACCTTTGAGCCGGATTAAAGAAGCTTATGGGCGCATAACAGTCATTAACAGAAATCTACAAGAAATTGAAAAAATAGGTTGATAATTTTCGTAAATAATTATATGATAAAGTATATGGAATTTTAGAGGAATTGTGAAGGAGGACTACTCTTGCTGGAAATTAAGTCAAATGATGCAGAAACTGCAGCAAAGATTATCGTTGTGGGTGTCGGCGGTGCAGGAAACAATGCTGTTAATAGAATGATTGAGGAAAATATAGGTGGCGTTGGGTTTATCGGCGTTAATACAGATAAGCAGGCTTTACAGCTTTGCAAGGCGCCGAAGTTATTACAGATTGGAGAGAAGCTGACTAAAGGGCTTGGAGCCGGAGCCAAACCGGAAATCGGGGAAAAGGCGGCGGAAGAAAGTGTTGAAGAGATTACAAGCGCATTAAAGGGTTCGGATATGGTATTTGTTACCTGCGGCATGGGCGGCGGGACTGGAACCGGCGCTGCGCCTATTGTAGCGAAAATTGCAAAAGATATGGGGATTCTGACGGTTGGCGTCGTTACAAAGCCCTTTAAGTTTGAAGCGCGTACCAGAATGGAAAATGCCATAGGAGGAATCGACAGGTTAAGGGATAACGTGGATACCCTGATTGTTATTCCCAACGATAAGCTGTTGGAAATTGTTGACAGGCGGACAACCCTTCCCGATGCCCTTAAGAAGGCTGACGAGGTATTGCAGCAGGCGGTACAGGGCATTACGGATTTGATTAATGTTCCCGCAGTCATCAATCTGGACTTTGCGGATGTACAGACTGTTATGAAGGATAAGGGAATTGCCCATATCGGTATCGGTTTCGGAAAAGGCGATGAGAAGGCAAACGAGGCTGTCAAGATGGCTGTAGGCTCGCCTCTTTTGGAGACTACCATTACAGGCGCTACGGATGTGATTATCAATGTTTCCGGGGATATTGCCTTAGCGGATGCGTCCGATGCGGTAAGTTATGTCCAGGATATGGTTGGCGAAAACGTCAATATTATTTTTGGCGCTATGTATGATGAGACGATGACGGATTCCTGCAGCGTTACGGTTATTGCTACCGGTATTGAGCAGGCTTCCAGCGTAGGCGCGAGCGTTATGAGTAAAATGGGCGGAAGCTTTTTACATACTCCCACAGGCGGGGCGGTAAGACCCAAGCCTGCAGTTAAGGCGCCCACCGGCGTTAATGTGAATACGGCGGCTACAGGAACCGGACCCATTCCCTCCGTTACACCCATTAAGCCCGTAAACGGATTCCAGAAGCCGGAAACCATCAGAAGCAATGTAGAATCCCAGTCCTTGAAGATTCCGGATTTTCTACAGAGAAATAAATAAAGTATTTCTATTTCCTTTTCATAGCACCGCTTTGCAGCTTATTGCAGGGCGGTGTTTTTTTGCGCGCATTTTGTCAATAATTTTTGTCCGCCGCTTCCTTGTATTTGACAAAATTCGCAGGGGTTATTTCTTATAATGTTCCTGTAGCGGGGGGAAATGGAATGACCGTTTATCTGGATATGGTATTTTTTATAAACCTGCTGTATCAGCTGGGAATTCTTGGCGTGACGAGTCTCCTGTTCGGAATAAAGGGAAAAGGCGTCAGAATGATTGCCGCTTCGGCATTGGGAAGCGTCTGTTATTGCGTCCTGCTTGTGGCGGGTGTTCCGGTTACCCGTTTTCCCTATCATATTCTGGCGGGAATGGGTCTGGGAGTTTTAGGCGCAGTCATTGCCTTTTATCCTGTTACCCATAAAAGGCTTCCGGGAATTCTCCTGTGCGAGGGACTCCTGGCTTCCTGTCTTTCGGGCATATTGGATTTATGGGAAGAAAAGGCAGGGGAAGGGTATTTGATGATTACGGCTGCCGTTTCGCTGGTGTTTCTGGGACTTTTCTGTATCAGGGTAAAGAGGCTTTTGTTAGAGCATTTCGGAGAAGAAAGCAGTATCCTGAGAGTCAAATTGTATCATAAAGGGCGTATGGCGGATACTTATGGGCTCATTGATACTGGAAACGGTCTTGTGGACCCTATCAGCAAAGAACCGGTTATTGTGATACAAAAGAGCCTTTTGGAAAAGCTTCTTTTAAAAGAGGAAATAGCAAAGCAGAAGGGGTACAGAGTGATTCCATATGGAAGCATTGGGAGGAAAAAAGGGATCCTTGAGGCATTCCGGGTGGAGAGGCTGGAGATTTTCAGGGAGAGAGAAAACGGGGAAAATGAGGTGGTAACAAGAGAAAAGGTTTTATGCGCCGTATATGAGGAAAATTATAATAACGACGCTTATGAAGTGATTCTGACACCGCTTTTGCTATAAGAAAAGGGAGGAAAAACATGATTCTAAAGGTATCTATGCCGGGAAAATTTCAATTCCGGATATTGAGACGGGAAGGCAGTCTTCTATTCAGCAAACAGGGAGATATCCATTATATAGGAGGTACGGAGGTGCTTCCGCCGCCGCTTATGGATGAACAGGAAAATGCAATGATACGGGAGCTTGGAACCGAGGGGGAAAATGAAGCGAAAGCCGTGCTGATTGAACATAACCTGCGGCTGGTGGTATACATAGCCAAAAAATTTGATAATACGGGAATCGGGGTGGAGGATTTGATTTCCATAGGCACCATCGGATTAATAAAATCCATCAATACCTATAATCCCGAAAAGAACATTAAGCTTGCAACCTATGCGTCCCGCTGTATTGAAAATGAAATTCTCATGTATTTAAGAAGAAATAATAAGACAAAGCTGGAGGTTTCCATTGACGAGCCCCTGAATGTGGACTGGGATGGAAACGAGCTTTTGCTATCGGATATTCTGGGAACCGATGAGGATATTATCTACCGGGATATTGAAAATGAAGTGGAGCGGAAGGTTTTAAAATCCGCCATCGGGAAATTGTCAGAAAGGGAGAGAACCATTATTAATCTCAGGTTTGGATTGGACAAAGAAGACGGGGAGGAAATGACACAGAAGGAGGTAGCGGGGCTTTTGGGAATTTCCCAATCCTATATTTCGAGGCTTGAGAAAAAAATTATGAAAAGGCTGAAACGGGAGATGAGTAAGGAGGTATAGAAGGAAACAGAGAAGGTGCACTACATACCCGGAGCAGGAATGTATATGGATAAAAAAGTCTGTGACAGCTGTCAGAGGCTTTTTTCTGTTCTTTTTCTACAATAAACGTATTGACATAGGGCAGAGGTTTCGGCGATAATAAGAAGAATCGGGCGTTCCCGGTTTAATACAATTTTTGTGAGGGAAAAGGATGAATAAGAAGTTAAAAATAATGGTTGTTCTGGGAGTAACGTTATTATCGCTTTGGGGCTGTCAGATGAAAAAGGAAGAAACGGTCAATGTAGTGACAGAGCAGCCGGTTCTGGGCGTTGATGTCAGCGGTTATGAGGGCTTTAGCCATTTAAGCGCCTATACCCTGGAGGGAGAAACACCTTCCGTTCTTTATCTTCCGTCGGACGAGAATGCCTATGTGGGAGGCACCTGTATTATCAGCAAAAAGGAAGGAGTAGAGGTTACTCTGAATTTGAATCCCATGTATTCAGAAGAAAATGCCAATAAAAGCTTGAAACAAAAGCTCCAGTATACTTTAGATTCGGAATACAGCGTTACTTACAGGAAGAATTATGCGGATTTGGAAATTTCGGACGTAAAATCCGCAGGAGATAATGCTGTATCGGCAGAAGCGTCCTATCTGGTTTATGATGATGCAAAAAAGGGCTATACGGGACAGTGGCTGGAATATTATCTGGTAAAGCTGGAAGATGGCAGGGATTTTGAGGTTGTGCTCAGGATAGCTTCGGATGCAGAAACGGAGCAGTCAGCCGCAGTTGTTGAAGAACTGGAGAAATACTTTGGAATAGATTTTGCTTATGAAAACGGTCTTTTGCAGGCGAAAATCGACGGATATAATCCAAGCGAAGACGAGCTTGCAAGAATGACAGGAAATACCATACCGTTTGGAGATTTTTACGTATATCTGCCGGAGGGCTGGGATAAAAATACCGTATACAGTAATTTAGTTCCCGAGGCGACTGTTTACGGGGCAAACGGCAACAGTATGGACCAGAGCCGGTTGATTTATATGCTTACCCAGGATGCTGTGGGAGACAGCGCGCAGTTAGGAAGCTTAACCAAGGGAGAACAACAGATGTTCAGCGATATGTTCAAGGAGCAGTTGAGCAAACAGTATGGCGTCACAGATGCAGAAATCCATATGATGGGCATGACGGACATGGGATTTGTATTTACCGCTTACATTGAGAATTATGAGCAAGAAGGAATAGAAATGTATATCTATTACATTTGCAGGGGAAATACAATTTATGGAATAGGCGGACTGTCTTTAGAGAGCGGCGATGATGAGGGCACATTGGTTGAACTGGTTGACGGTATTTATTCTTCTATGGAAGTGAGATAACCTGTGTGAAGTGATAAATTACAATCTGTGCAGTATAAATTTTAGGAATCTGTGCATCCTTTTAGTAGATAAAAATTCTACCAGGAGGACAAGGAAATGGCACAGGGAAAAGTAGAAATATGCGGAGTAAATACAGCGAAGCTTCCTCTTCTGAAAAATGCGGAAAAGGAAGCTTTGTTTGTGCGTATAGCGGAGGGGGACAAGGAAGCCAGGGAAACCTATATAGAAGGAAACTTGAGACTGGTATTAAGCGTGATTAAAAGATTTTCCTCCAGCAATGAAAACGTGGACGACTTATTTCAGATAGGCTGCGTGGGATTGATTAAAGCCATTGACAATTTCAATTCCGAACTTGGGGTTAAATTCAGTACCTATGCTGTGCCGATGATTGTTGGCGAGATCAGGCGGTTTTTGCGCGACAACAACTCCATCCGGGTATCAAGAAGCTTAAAGGATACAGCCTATAAAGCGATTTACGCCAAGGAAACCATGACCAGAAACAATCTAAAGGAGCCTACCATAGAGGAAATTTCAGCGGAAATCGGAATTGCCAAGGAAGATATCGTCTATGCCTTAGACGCCATCCAGAATCCCATGAGCCTCTATGAACCCATCTATACGGACGGCGGGGACACTCTGTATGTCATGGATCAGGTGTCGGATAAGAAAAACAAGGAAGAAAACTGGGTGGAGCACATCTCCCTGTCCGAAGCAATGAAGAAATTAAATGAAAGGGAACATGAGATTATAACCCTGCGTTTTTTTGAGGGGAAGACACAGATGGAAGTATCGGAGATTATCGGGATTTCCCAGGCGCAGGTGTCAAGACTGGAGAAGAATGCCTTGAAAACCATGCGGAATTATCTGGCGGGATAGTAGTGCGGGTTTGACAAAGAAATGCTTGGGGAGGGTTCCGGGGGAGAAGCTTTTTCTTTTTTTATAATCGGTATTGAAAACCGGATTTTTCTAACAGCCGGGTAACGGTATTGGAAAGCTGCCGGGGACGCGTCAATGCGGCATCCGTGCCGCAGAGACGCTTAACAGCCCGTCCGGGGCTGTTACCCCTTAGTCTTTGGGGCGGCTGTAAGAAAAATTACCGGTTTTCAACTATGATTATAAAAAAAGAAAAAGCTTCTCTCCCGGAACCCTCCCCAAGCATTTCTTTGTCAAACCCCGTGGGGGTTCTGGTATTTTACCATGCCGCAAAAAATCCAAACAGACCAAGCAGAAAAAACTTCAAACCCTTCCCCCAGCATCCAATAGATTTATTTAGTCCAGGGAAAAGAAGGATGGAAAAGGGATAGAAAATCCGGGGCGCAGATAAAATTATATTTATTGAAGGGACCGTTGTAAAAGCGACGGTACTTAGATTGCGTTCTTTGCAATCTTACGTACCGCTTCGCTTTTACCCGAGCGAAAGCGTGTCCCTGAAAAAAATATAATTTTATCCCGCGCCCCGGATTTTCTATCCCTTTTCCATCCTTCTTTTCCCGCCCCGCCTCACAAGCGAAAATCTATTTAATGATGGAACAATCTAATCCCCGTAAACGCCATAACCATCCCATACTTATTGCAGCATTCAATGACAACATCGTCCCTGACGGACCCGCCGGGCTGTGCGATATACTGAACCCCGCTCTTATGCGCCCGCTCGATATTATCCGAGAAAGGGAAGAACGCATCGGAGCCAAGGGTCACATCCTGGTTCTTGGCAAGCCATGCCTTTTTCTCCTCCGCAGTAAAGACAGCCGGTTTTACCTTAAAGGTCTTTTCCCATACGCCGTCAGCCAAAACATCCATATACTCGTCGCCCATGTAGACGTCGATGGCGTTGTCCCTGTCAGCGCGTCCTAGCTTGTCTACAAACTGTAGCCCCATGACCTGGGGAGACTGGCGTAAAAACCAGTTATCAGCCTTCTGCCCTGCAAGGCGGGTGCAGTGGATGCGGGACTGCTGTCCTGCGCCGATGCCGATTGCCTGTCCGCCCCTTACGTAGCAGACGGAATTGGACTGGGTATATTTTAAGGTAATCAGTGCAATTTTCATATCAATCAGGGCTGCTTCGGGAATCTCCTTATTTTCCGTGACAATATTGGATAACAAATCCCCGTTCACATCCAGTTCATTGCGCCCCTGCTCAAAGGTAATGCCGTATACCTGCTTCTGCTCGATAGCGGCGGGGACATAGGAAGGGGCAATCTGAATCACATTGTAATTGCCCTTTTTCTTTTCCTTCAAAAGGGAAAGCGCCTCATCCGTAAAGCCGGGAGCGATAACGCCGTCGGAAACCTCACGCTTAATCAGCTTTGCCGTATCTTCATCGCAGATATCGGACAGGGCGATAAAATCCCCGAAGGAGGACATGCGGTCAGCGCCCCTCGCCCTTGCGTAAGCACATGCTAAAGGGGACAATTCCCCCAGGTCGTCCACCCAGTAGATTTTGGCAAGGGTGTCGTCTAAGGGAAGCCCTACCGCAGCGCCTGCGGGAGATACGTGTTTGAAAGAGGTGGCAGCGGGAAGACCTGTGGCTTCCTTTAATTCCTTTACAAGCTGCCAGCCGTTAAAGGCGTCCAAAAAATTAATATATCCCGGTCTGCCGTTTAAAACGGTAACGGGAAGCTCGCCTCCGTCCGCCATAAAAATGCGGGAAGGCTTCTGGTTGGGGTTACATCCGTATTTTAACTGGATTTCATTCATGATTTTTCCTCCTGATTGTGGGTATGATTCCTTACTTATTCTTATTGACAATTCTGGTTTCGGTATTTCCGGTCTGAATATCGATGTAGCGGACAAACAGGGAAACCTTGTTTTCTTCATTTAAACTGCTCCAGAGCATTTTGGTAAAGCCCTCGATATCGTCCGACATCTCCACCAGCTTGGGTTCGCCCTCAAAGCTTTTAAGAGGATTGCCGTCATGCATATAGGTATGGATGAAATGCCCTTCCCCCGCAGCGGGATTTTCATAAGCAAAGGTATAGCGGTTACAGGAATCGGGGCTGCCGTTATGACTCTTTAAAATGGACATGGCGTAATTGTAGCCGCCATTTTCCATATGCATAATACCGGAAATACGAGGGGTATAGTTGGGAGCGTCCGGCTCAAATTCACGGCATCGCAGGGACTGCTCAAAGGTAAGCTGCTTATCCATCCCTTCATAAATGGTATCGGTCTGGTCCCCGTTGGTCACAATGGTCTTGTTGCCAAGCACCCTGACGGGAGCATAAATAATCAGGCTGGGGTCCTCTAATTTGGAAGGGTCGAATGCCTGGGTGCGGATGCCTGCGCCATCCTCCACAAAAATGCGGTTCCGGCTGTTGACGCTGCGTCCCATAATGAAATAAGCGCATACGGCTTTGGCGCCGTCCGGGGACTTGCCGATGACGATGCCGCGTCCGGGATAGGCATTTGCCTTTAACTCGTTTTCCAGTGATAACATGTTCATAATTTTATCTTCCTCCTAAACTTCTGGTAAAATGCGCCGGATGCCATAAAAAAGCAGTCCGGACACCATATACTCAAATGGTATACGATATAAACATACTTTTCAAGCACTTTTCATAAATTTGGGCTTATAAATTTGTCCTAAATTCCATCTTGCATTTGCCGGGGAAGTGTCCTATAATAGAAACGCAACATCTTGTATGAAATGATTGATATTGATACTAGATTTTGGGAAAATAGGAGGTGTTGGAAACCGTAGAGATGGTGGGAAACTGCCATAAAACGAGAGATAGCAAAGGAAGGAAAGTATTGTGAGGATTATTAAAAGAAGCGGGAAGGAAGTCGGTTTTGATATTTCCAAAATCATGGCTGCCGTGCAGAAAGCCAACAGGGAAGTAAAAGAAGTTGACCGTATGAGCCAGGAACAGGTGGATGAAATTTCCAACAGGGTAGAGGAAATCTGTATGGATATGGCGCACACCCCCAGCGTGGAGGAGATTCAGGATATGGTGGAAAACCAGATTATGAACCAGCACGCATTTGAAGTGGCACGGAAGTATATCACATATCGTTATAAAAGGGCGTTAATCCGCAAGTCTAATTCTACGGATGAACAAATCCTGACCTTAATCGAGTGCAATAACGAGGAAGTAAAGCAGGAAAATTCCAATAAGAATCCTATTGTAAACAGCGTACAGAGAGATTATATGGCGGGAGAGGTCAGTAAGGATATTACCAAGAGATTTCTGCTGCCTCCGGATATTGTCAGGGCGCATGAGGACGGCATCATCCATTTCCATGATGCGGATTATTTTGCCCAGCATATGCACAACTGCTGTCTTGTGAATCTGGAGGATATGCTTCAGAACGGTACGGTTATCAGCGAGACTATGATTGATTCGCCAAAGAGCTTTTCCACGGCATGCAACATCGCCACCCAGAGCATTGCCCAGATTGCCAGCAGCCAGTACGGCGGACAGAGCATTACCCTGTCCCATTTGGCGCCCTTTGTGGACGTGAGCAGGCAGAAGCTGCGCTGCCTTGTGACCAAGGAATTCCAGGAGGCGGGGTTAGAGCTTGTGGAGGAGCAGATTAACGCCGTCGCAGAAATGCGGGTAAAGGAAGAAATCGAGCGGGGCGTCCAGATGATTCAGTACCAGGTCATTACCCTTATGACGACCAACGGGCAGGCGCCCTTTGTGACGGTATTCATGTATCTGGATGAGGTGCCCGAAGGACGTACCAGAGACGACCTTGCCATGGTCATTGAGGAAATGTTAAAGCAGCGGATTCTGGGTGTGAAGAATGAGAAGGGCGTCTATATTACCCCGGCATTTCCCAAGCTGATTTATGTACTGGAAGAGGATAATATCCGTAAAGGAAGCAAATATTGGCACATTACGAAGCTTGCGGCACAGTGTACGGCAAAGAGGCTGGTGCCCGATTATATTTCCGAGAAAATGATGAAGGAGTTAAAGGACGGTAACTGCTATCCCTGTATGGGATGCCGCTCCTTTTTGACGGTTTATCACGATGAGGAAGGCAGACCGAAATTTTATGGACGTTTCAACCAGGGCGTCGTAACCCTGAACCTGGTGGATGTGGCTTGTTCCTCCGAGCGGGATATTGATAAATTCTGGAAAATTCTGGATGAGAGGCTGGAGCTTTGCTACCGCGCCCTTATGTGCAGGCACAACAGGCTGAAGGGAACGCCCTCGGACGTGGCGCCCATACTCTGGCAGGACGGCGCCCTGGCAAGGCTTAAAAAGGGAGAAACCATCGACAAGCTGTTATACGGCGGTTACTCCACCATTTCCTTAGGCTATGCAGGACTTTGCGAGTGTACCAGGTATATGACGGGCAAATCCCACACAGACCCCGTTGCAACGCCTTTCGCCCTTGAGGTTATGCAGCATTTAAACGACGCCTGCGCCAAGTGGAAAAAGGAAACCAACATTGATTTCAGCCTTTACGGGACGCCTTTGGAGTCCACCACCTATAAGTTTGCCAAATGCTTACAGAAGCGTTACGGCATTATTAAGGACGTAACGGATAAAAACTATATTACCAACAGCTACCACGTCCATGTGACGGAGGAAATCGACGCCTTCAGCAAGCTGAGCTTTGAGGCGCAGTTCCAGAAGCTTTCGCCGGGCGGGGCAATCAGCTATGTGGAGGTGCCCAATATGCAGAATAATATTGATGCGGTTATCTCCATTATGCAGCATATATATGATAATATCCTGTATGCGGAGCTGAATACCAAAAGCGATTACTGCCAGAAGTGCGGCTTTGACGGGGAGATTAAGATTGTCAGCGACGATGACGGAAAGCTGGTATGGGAATGTCCCTGCTGCGGCAACAGGGACCAGGAGACCATGAATGTGGCAAGGCGTACCTGCGGCTATATCGGCACCCAGTTCTGGAATCAGGGACGCACCCAGGAAATCAAGGAAAGGGTATTGCATCTATGAACTACGCAGCCATTAAAAAAACGGACATCGCCAATGGGGTTGGTGTCCGTGTTTCTTTATTCGTATCCGGCTGCACCCATCATTGTAAGGAGTGTTTTAATCCGGAGACTTGGAATTTTGAATATGGAAATCCCTTTACGAAAGAGGTAGAGGAGGAAGTTTTAGAGGCTTTAAAACCGCCTCACATTGCAGGACTGAGCCTTTTGGGAGGCGAGCCTATGGAGCCTGTCAACCAGCGGGGGCTTTTGACTTTTTTAAGAAGGGTTAAGGAGCGTTTTCCGGAAAAGACTATCTGGTGCTATACCGGCTATACCTTAGAGTGGGATTTGTGGGGAGAAGAAGGCGGAGGGAATCCGGAGGAAGCTTCGGAGATTGGTTCGGAGGCAGATTCCGGGAATGGGAAAGCGGGGAAGGCGCACTGCGAGGTAACGGAGGAATTTCTGGGGCTTTTGGACGTCCTCGTGGACGGAGAATTTATAATAGGGCAAAAGGATATCCGCCTGAAATTCAGAGGCTCGGCAAACCAGAGGATACTGGATATGAAAAAGACCATGGAGATGCGGCGGGCGGTTCTTTTGGAAAAATTTGAATAAAGATGAAATAAATTCCCTGAAATATGGTAAACTTTAAAAAAAGTATTTTAATGCAGGAGGATGATTTATGAACCAGAAAGCGATGTTCCAGTTAAGCTACGGACTTTTTGTGCTGAGCGCAAAGGAAGGGGATTTCCAGAACGGCTGTATTATCAATACGGCAATGCAGGTAACTTCTTCCCCCTTACGCATAAGCATTACGGTAAACAAAGGCAACAAGACCTGCGAAATGATTGAAGGGACAAAGGAATTTAATATTTCCGTCCTGACGCAGAAAACCCAGTTTGAGGTCTTTACCCATTTCGGCTTCCAGAGCGGCAGGACGGCGGATAAATTTAAGGGCTGGGCAAACAGGGAAACGGCAGAAAACGGCATTTACTACCTGACCGGCTGCACCAATGCCTATATCAGCGGCAAGGTCATCCAGTCGGTAGACCTTGGCACCCATACCATGTTCATTGCAGATGTGACGGCGGCGGAGGTTTTGTCGGCGGAGCCAAGCGTGACCTACACCTATTACCAGCAGAATATCAAGCCGAAGCCCGTGGAGCAGAAAAAGAGCGGCTATACCTGCACCATATGCGGTTACGTCTATGAAGGGGATGAGCTTCCGGCAGACTATATCTGCCCCATCTGCAAGCACGGGGCTGACGCCTTTGTGAAAAATTAGCATTTCCAAACCAATGTTTTGGACATTCTTTTAGACATTCATATTAAAGGAGCGCTTCTATGAAGTTTATGCATCTGTCGGACCTCCATATCGGAAAAAGAGTAAACGAGTATTCCATGTTGGAGGACCAGCGGCACATCCTTGGACAGATTCTGAAAATAGCGGAAGAAGAAAAACCGGATGCGGTATTGATTGCCGGGGATATTTATGACAAAAGTATTCCCGGCGGCGATGCCGTTATGCTTTTTGACTGGTTTTTAACCGTGCTGTCAGGGAAAAAGATTCCTGTTTTGTTAATCAGCGGCAACCACGATTCCCCGGAACGCCTTGCCTTCGGAAGAAAGCTTTTATCCGGAAGCGACGTCTACGTCTCAGAGGTATTTAACGGAAAGGTAACCCGGGTTACAAAAAAGGACGATTACGGGCAGGTCCATTTTTATCTCATTCCCTATTTAAAGCCGGCTGTCGTCAGGCACTATATGCCGGAAAAGGAAATAACGGATTACCAAAGCGCCATGGAGGCGGTCATAGAAAGCCTGGAGGCGGATTTTGGAGAAAGAAATGTTTTTCTGGTCCACCAGTTTCTGACGGGAGCCGTAAGGAGTGAATCGGAAGAAATATCCGTGGGAGGGCTGGATGATATATCGGCGGAAATTTTTGACGGCGTTGATTATGTGGCGCTGGGACATATCCATAAACCCCAGTCCGTTTTGAGGGAGACGGTGCGCTATTGCGGGACGCCTCTGAAATATTCTTTTTCTGAAGTGTCGCACACAAAGAGTGTGACGGTTGTGACCATGAAGGAAAAGGGAAACATAGAAATCAAGGAGCGGGAATTGATTCCCCTTAGGGATATGAGGAAAATCAGGGGAAGCTATAGCGAACTGACTGACAGGGAAAATTATGCGGGCACGGCGGTGGAGGATTATCTTGCCGTTACCCTGACGGACGAAGAGGATATTCCGGGAGTTATGGGAAAGCTTTCTTCCATTTATCCCAATATCATGAAATTAGAATATGATAACAGAAGGACCAGGGCGGCAGGCGCCCGCTATCTGGGAGAGCAGGCGCATGAAAAGAAGCCGGGGGAGCTTTTTTTAGAATTTTATGAAATGCAGAACGGGATGCCCATGACTTCGGAGCAGCAGACCTATTTACAGGAGTTAATCGAAGCTATCTGGGAGGAGAGTCTATGAGACCTTTAAAGCTGGTTATGTCCGCATTCGGACCCTATGCAGAGGAAGAAACCATCGATTTTGAAAAAATGGGAAGCAGGGGGCTTTACCTGATAACCGGGGATACCGGTTCGGGAAAGACCACTGTTTTTGATGCGGTTTCCTTTGCCCTTTTCGGGGAAAGCAGCGGGGGAAACAGGGAACCGGCAATGCTTCGGAGCCGTTTTGCAGAGGCTAAGATCAGGACCTTTGTGGAGCTTACCTTTTTGTACAAAGGAAAAGAATACCGGGTAAAAAGGAATCCGGAATATTTAAGACCCAAGGACAGGGGAGAAGGGGAGACTATGGAGCGGGCTGACGCCACCCTCTATCTGCCAAAGGGAAGCCCCATATCCGGCGTAAAAAACGTGAATGAAAAAATAGCGGAGCTTTTGGGCGTCAATAAGGAGCAGTTTTCCCATATTGCCATGATTGCCCAGGGGGAATTTTTAAAGCTGCTTTTAGCGGATACCAGGAAAAGAAGCGAGATTTTCAGAGAGATTTTCGGAACGAAAAAGTA
>N._stephensi_709_foregut__coassemble_341_pt1 | contig 17833 bp, 15 predicted proteins | sample N__stephensi_709_foregut__metabat2_low_PE_012 | metagenome-assembled genome bin N | reverse complement strand
GTAATCCTGAAACGAAGGGCATCTCCCTTTTCATCCTTTAGGGCGTCAAAGGTAATGACCTGTCCCAGCACCATTTTGTATTTGGCAAAAACACTTCTGCTGACAATACAGCTGTAGGTCCCGTCCTCTTCCGCCTTTTCAGAATACATTTCCCCGTCAATCAACGCCGCATGGTTTTCCAGCTCCGGCATATAGGCGACTGCCAGTCTCATAAACAGTCCGTTGCTTTCCTCAAAATCAGAGGTAAAAACCTGTTCCCTTCCCTGATAGCAAATCTGCTCCTGCAAAACCGGAAGCCCTGCCCTTTCAATCCTCTCGTGCCACCGTTTCAGGGCGGCATCCTCCACACTGAAAAAATCCTTGCCCTCTATATTTAAGGTCACGCTGCTTTCCGCCATAAGAGGGTACTCATCCTTCTCATAGGCTGCCTGCTCCAGTCTGTCGGGAAGCATCCGCTCCATGGCGCCGCTCACATAAATGGGGCTTAGGCAGCCTACCGCCATGAACAGGATGATGCCTGCCAAAAGACTGCACGCCATCCATTTTTTCTGCAAAAGCTTATCCAGAACAAAACGCAGCATCTCTATTCTCCCCCCTTCTGGGAAAGGATGGTTTCATCCTCCCCTAAACCGTCCAGTATACACGCCCGGCTGTTCTTAAATTCCGTCAGGGTCACATACCGCCGCAGGCGTTCCCCATCCCTTACCACATATATGTAACTGCCGTAGTTATCCTTAAACACCATGTCTGAGCTGACCACATAGGAATTTTCGTACATGGAATACTCCATCCCGGCTTTTGCCACTTCAAAGTCCTCCAGGTTTTCCGCCTCGTCCGGCTTTACCACGGCATATTTGCCATACGCCTCCCCGTCAAAGACCCAGGGCGGCACCACATTATCCGCCGCAACCACGCATCCTGTCAGAATCACTTCCTCCCCGTCCCGGCTCCCGGCAATTTCCACCCTCATGTTGTACTTTAGCTTTTCCTGGTCCTCAATCCGCATAAGCTGCTCCCTTTCATCCTTAATCACGCAGAAGGTATCCGCTCCGGTCACGCCGTAGCCCTCCTTTAAGCCTGCAATGCCGGTAACCCTGCCGCTGCTTTTCGTCCTCACAACACAAAGAGCAGCCTCCCCCTCTAACGCTTCTATGGCGTCCCTTACCAGTTCCTTTTCATACTCACATCTGGCGTTCATCTGGGCGATGAGGGTATCCAGATAATCAATCTGCATTTTAAGCATCCCTATCTGCGCGCCGGTATCGTTTTGCGCCTCCAGCTCATAAATGCTGCCCGTAAGTGCGGTCTTCTGCTTTTCCAGTGCCGTCCGGGCGTCCTGATAATCCGCATCGATTGTGGTAAGCCGGTAGTTTAATTCCGTAATCCTGGAATTTTGGGCATAAAGCTCCAGCAGTGCCACGGTATCCCCCGCCTTTACCTCATCGCCGTTTTTTACCTTCATCTCCGTCAATCTGGCGGAGGAAACAGGACATACAATCCTCTCGTTCCGGTAAAAAGCTGCCGCCATCCTGTTAAAGCTTTCCTCCACAATATAATTTCCGCTGACCAACTCCCTTTCCTCCAGGTTTCCCGTATCAAAATAAACATTTTTGGTAAGCAGCCTGTCCCCTTCTTCCACGCCGTCCTTGATTTCCGTATAGCAGACCGTCGCCATGCCCGTTTCCACGAAAACCTTCGTTTCCTTTTCCCCATCCATGCGGATGACATAGCCGGCGCTTCCATCCCGGTAAAGGGCATTGTTTGGAATATACAGCACATCCTCCGCCTGCTTTTCCACCATCACAATCTGATAAAAATCCCCGAACCTAAGCCCCTTCATCAGTTCCTCGTTTTCCGTTTTAAAGCGCAGGGGCAGCCCCTTCTCCTGTCCCCAGGTTTCCACCATAAAATCCTGTTCCTCATTTTTCAGGCGGGTGCTGTAATCCCCCTTTGTCACGGGATATTCCTTCCCGTCCATGATGACGTATACCTGCATATCATTTTTAAACTCCTCGTCATAAAGCCCCTCTACTGTAAAATAGGCGCAGGATTCATCCGCAATATAATAGACCGTATCCAGGGCGTTTATGGCATCGCCGCTGTTTAACTGCAATCCTTCGGCGGACAGACATCCCAGAACCCTGCCGCTGCAGGGCGAAGTCAGCACTGCGCACTCCCTTCTCTCCTTCAGGTCAGAAAGACTGTCCGTTCTTTCCCTGACATCTATACCGTAAAGCCCCGTATCCGCCTCGGTCTTTGCGCTGCTTCTGCCCATCTCGTGCATGGAATCGCTGATTCCCTCCAAGGCGTAATACCGCTGTTGCTCATATTCCTGAAGCTTTTGCTCATAATTCACCAAATCCTCGTCCTGGTCTATTCCCTGATTCGTTCCTTGGTCTGCTCCCTGATTCGCTCCCTGGTCCGTCCCCTGATTCGTCCCCTGCTCCGCTCCCTGGTCCGTCCCGCCGTTTCCTGAGACTGTCCCATCCCCAAGGGTTCCTTCTCCCGGCTTTTTGGAAAGCAGCTCCTTTGCCGCCGCAATATCCCTATCCAGCTCTGCCACCTCTTCATAATTCATGGAGATTGCCACCTGGTCCATCCGTATCTGCTTCCGGGAAAGGCTCATATTATACTCATAATCAGCCTGTAAAAAAGCAAGCTCCTTATTGCCCGCCTCAATTTGTGCATCCAGCTCATCCGTCCTAAGCCTTGCTAAAACCTCGCCTTCCTCCACCCTGTCGCCGCATACCTTGAGACATTCCTCCACTATGCCGTCATAATGGAACCATGCCGTTTCTATTTCCGGCGTCACATAGGCGTCATAATAGGTGCGGCTGCTGATTCTCCCGCGTTCCACAACCGCATACTCCCTTCCGGCGGATACAGGCGCAAGAAGCTCCGGCGCCTCTTCCTGCGCCCCGCAGCCCATACAGTCTGCGAGAAGCATCAGTATAAGAATTATGGACACATTTTTTTTACAAACCCGTTTCATATCCTTTCCTTCCTTCCCTACAATCCTGCCGAAAATCCACAATTTCCTTCTCCCCCGGCGTCCCGTTATTAATCGCATATGATTTCCTCTCCCTCCGACAATCCCGCCGTAACCACATAATAATCCCCGTACCTTTTGGAAACGCTGATTTCCTTCATCTCCCGCAGTCCCGCATCGTTGAGAAAATACACATAGGAATGTTCCCCGCTTTTGCTCACGGCACTTACGGGAATATAGAGTACGTCATTTTCTTCCTCCACCACATAACGGATAACCCCTCTTTCCCCCGTTATGGAGTGCTCCTGCCCGTCGGCAAAGGCAAAAAAAACCTCCGCATCGCCGTTTTCCTGGTCGTTCATCCGCTCAAGGACCACCTCGTAGCTTCTCCCGTCTAAGGTCAGGGTATAAATCCCGCCTATGACAAGCTTCCTGGTATCCGCCGTATTCCCCCGGAATTCCTGCCCTCCTCCTGCCAGCTCAAATATGACAAGCCCTTCCTCCGAAAGGTCCTGGCTGCCTATCCGTGCCATTTCCTTTACAATGCCGTCCATATCCGCATAGAGATATCTCTCACTTATGTAAACCGACAACTCTTCCATTCTCTGGTTAAGCACCAGCCTCTGGTTCTCATAATCAGCCATTTGTCTCTCATAGTCCTTTTTGGACATGCCGTAATTCTGGAAATCCGCTTCCAGCTGCTTTACTGCAATCTCAAGCCTTTGCAGCTCATACTGCGCCGCTTCCTTCTGCTCCAGATAATCATCACATTCCAGTTTTGCAAGAAGCTGTCCCTTTTTTACGGTATCACCCCTGGAAACATAAAATTCATCATACCGGACGCCTGACACTTTGAAGGATAAGGAAGAACCGCTCTCCCTTCCGCTGTACACAAAAATGTTGTTCTCGCTGACTAAGTCCCCACGCAGCACAACAGCAATTTCCACATCCTCCTGTACCTCTTTTTCCCCGTATCTCATAATGCGGATTTCCTCTTCCTTTTCCATGACTGAACAGCCCTGCAAAAAGAGTAAAAGAATCATAAACGCCGCCATAACCGGGTACTTCCCATAAATCATCTTCCAAAAATTTTTTTTCCTGCCCATAAAAAAATTCCTCCGCTATACATAAAGCATAGCAGAGAAATCTTAAAGAACTCTTAAAGTTTCCTTCTAATTTTCATTTTTATATAATCTTACATCACTTCTTGGAAGCCTTATCTTAAAATCCGCACCGCCGTTTGGCGCATCCGCCGCCTCAATTTTCCCTCCCATGGCATGGACAAGCTCCCTGGCAATACTTAAGCCCAGCCCGAAATGCTCCCTGTCGCTCCGGCTTTTGTCCTTTCTGTAAAAACGCTCGAAAATATGCGCCTTTTCTTCGTCGGGAATCCCCGGACCGTGGTCCCTTACCGAAAGTACAATCCATTTTCTGCTTATCTCAAGCCCCAGCCCGATGCCCTCCGGCGTAGCGCCATAGGAAATCCCATTCTGTATGAGGATTCCCATGACCTGTTCTAAACGCTGCCTGTCGCCTTTGATTTTCCCGGCTTCGCCCTCCGGCAGAAACACCTTAAGAGGGACGCCACTCTTTCTGCATACAGGTCCGAAAGCTTCATAACATTCAATGAGGAAGGTGTCCGCGGGAAATACCTCTTCCCTGATATCATAGCCCCTTGTCTGACCTGCCGCCAGCTCCAGAAGCTCCTCTACAAGATGCCCCATCCTTTCACACTCATTATCAATAATCTCCCTGTAGTGCTCCGCCTTTTCCTTATCCAGTCCGGCTGCCGCATTATTGGCTCGGATAACTGCCAAAGGAGAACGAAGCTCATGCCCCGCCCCGTGTACAAAAGCCATCTGCTCCTTCTGGTTTTCCTCCACAGGCTTGACCGCCTGCTCCGCTAACAGCCGTCCCACCAAAAACAGGGCGGCGCTTCCACCGGCAAAGCAGCCAAGTAAAATCCCGAAGGAAAGAAGCAGCTCTTGATAGAACCGGTTCATGTTTTTGCACAGATAAAGGCTTTTTTCCCCATTTCTGGCTTCGGCATTGTATACCAGATACCGGACGTTACCGGATTTTATCCTGATCCAGTTCCGGCTGTCGGCGTCTAAGCATAAAAGCAGCAATTCCTCCCTTTCCTCCCCTTTCAGATATTCTCCGGAAAAGCGGAGGGAATTTTGCCTGTCAAACAAAAAAATGGCGCACTCCGAATACCGCTCCTCTGCCTTTAAGAAGCTGTCCGCAATATGATTTTGATTTTCAAGCATGTCCAGATACCGGTCTCCCTGTTCTTCCATGGCATTGACAATATCCCTGTTTTTTCCTTCATAAATCATAAATCCGACTGCCAGGAAAATGACTGCCAGGACAGCAATACCGGAAATGGTATACAGACCGGAAAGCTTTTTCTTTAATCTGTTCATATCAGTTTTTCTCCGCCCGAGGGACTTCTAATTGATACCCCACGCCGTGTACATTTTTAATCACGAGATTACTGCCTACCGCCAAAAGCCTTCTCCTGACAAAATGAATATAGGTATCCACATTTCCGTCCTCTACAAATTTGTCGGTTCCCCACACCCTTAAAAGAATCTGCTCCCTCTCTAAAATCTGCCCCGGATTGCAAAAAAAGAATTCCAGAAATGCCGCCTCCTTTTTGGAAAGGGTCACGCATCCCTTATCGCCTTCCAGTTTTAGCTTCCCCATGGACAGGGTCGTATTGCCCAGCGTATGTCTCTTTGTATTTTCAATTTTCCGGGGTCTTCGAAACAGCGCCCGCAGCCTTGCCTGCAGCTCCAGTATGGAAAAGGGCTTGGAAATATAATCATCCGCTCCCGCATCCAGCCCGTCGATTCTTGCTTCCACATCCGATAACGCCGTAATCATGATAACCGGCACTTCATACCCTGCCCGTCTCATATCATGTAAAATCTCAATACCGTCCCTTTCCGGCAGCATCCAATCCAGCAAAACGGCGTCATATATATTTTTTTCGTAGTAAAAGGCGGCGTCCGCCCCGCTGTGGCACAAATCCACCTGATAACCTTCCGTTTTCAGGGAAGCGGCAACAGCCTCGCTAAACGCCACATCGTCTTCTATTATCAGCAGTCTCATTTTTTCACTCCCTTTCCCGGAAGCTCTTTCTTTCGTATCTGCCATTGACCTGTTTCCGTATCAATTCCTGTCAGATACAAATCCTCCCCACAGACCCAGATCTGCTTCAGATCAAATACATTGTCAAAAATCCCAATTTCCTCCCGGTCTGCAAGAATTTCCCAGATGCTTCCCCCATAGGGCAGATAAGCAAGCCCGTCACTGCCCACAAGATAAATGCCGTCGCTTTTATCAATAAAAACCGGCGTATTGCCATTAATCAGGACGTCGCATCTGATTACCTCCATGGATGCCCCCGACGGGAAATCCCACACGTAAATGCCTCCCTCGCCCAACTGGTACATCCGTCTCTCCCCAAGCACCGTCCTCCCCGTTTCCGAATTTACCCCCACACCGATTCTTCCATAAAAATCATCGTAGGGTATCATATAGCCTCCGGAGCCGTTTTCCAGATAAATGCCGCCGTCCTTGCTGATTTCCACATTACTGACAACCCTGTTTTGATACTTTTCATAAAAAGGGATGTCCGTATAGAAGCTTTTTTCCATCCAGTAGCATCTTTTCACGTTTCCTTCCTGATTCCTGCCTAAGAGGTAAAGCACATCATTTCTTCCCAGCCTTGCCTCATACTCATAGGAAGCAGCCGGGTTCTTCTTCATTTCCGTCCCATTCCAGGATTCCATAATAGCGCTGTAGGGCGTTTCCTCCAAAAGACTGCCGTCTCTTACTTCATAAATTCCGTAGGGCATATCCCTGTCCTTTGACGCCACAAAGGCATACAGCACGTTATTTTCCGTCCATATGGAGCAGATTTCTCCTTCCTTAAGGGAGAAAATAACTTCGGCATTTTCATCCGCCGCAAGCTCTGCGGATTCCTCCGCCCCGCTTTCCTCCACAGGGCTTTCCTGTTTTATGCCACAGCCAAAAAGCCCTGCCAGAATCCAGAGGATCAGGGCAAGGTTTCCCATATACCTGTATTTTTTTCCTATCCGCTTTTCCACGCGTACTGCCTCCAAGCCCAATATCCGGACAGGCTGCGTAAGACTGCACCCAGCCCGTCATTGTACGGTCTGCAAATCGAAAGTTTTTGTTATTCCCAGTTCCTTACCGCCTCCGAGTAATACTGGATCAGCACAGGTCTTGACAGACTGTTAATTCCCACGTCCTCCGCCATCTCGTCCTTTCCGAAAGAAAACAGGGCGTCTATGTTATCCTCGCTTAAATACTTAGTATCGACGGTAATATGATAATTATCCCCTATTTCCCGCTTAGATGCAAGATGAAATCCCCAATCTCCGAATGCAGGCACCTGTAAATGATAGGGTTTCACAAAAAAGCCCTCGCTTTCAAGGGTTTCGCCGATGCACCAGAACGCCTTTGTGGCGTAATAGGGGCTGGTGGACTGGACAGCCAGAATCCCATCCTCTGTCAGGGAATTTTTGCACAACCTGTAAAAAATATTGGTGTAAAGCTTATTCAGGGATTCGTTGTTGGGGTCGGGCAGGTCCACGATAATCACATCATAGGTTTCCCCGCTTTCTTCCAGATAACGGTAGGCGTCGTCATTAATAATGGTCAGCCTGTCGCTTTTTAAAGAATTTTCATTTAACTCCGCAATGATTTTATTCTCGCTGCATATGCGTATCATTTCCGGGTCCAGGTCCACTAAGGTTATCCTGGTTTCCTCATATTTCAAAAGCTCCCTGACCGCCATGCCGTCCCCGCCGCCAAGCACCAGCACCTTATCCTTTTTTGCCGCCTGCGACATGGGAATATGCACCAGGGCTTCGTGATAACGGTATTCATCCAGGGAGCAGAACTGCACGTTGCCGTCGATAAACAGGCGCAAATCATCCTTGTGCCTGGTAAGGACAATATGCTGGTAAGGGGTCTGCTCCGACAAAATAACCCTGTCCCGGTACAGCCCGCCTTCAATGTAACTGCTGATATTTTCGGAAAAGAGGGCGCCGCACATCATCAACGCAAAAAGAAGCGCCGTAGCGCACTTATAGACCACAGGCTTTTTGATCCTTTCTGCATATTTAAAAACAATGAGGATTGCCGCCAGAATATTCATGCTGCCCGTCAAAAACGCCGTGGCAAAATACCCCAGTCCGGGAAGGAGTAAAAGGGGGAAGGCAATGGAGCCTAAAAGCCCGCCGATATAATCAAAGCTGAAAATAGAGGAAATGGTAATCCTTAAATTTTCCGCATCCCCTTCGATAATCCTGGTCAGAAGGGGAATCTCCACCCCCACAAGAGTGCCTATGATAATAATCTCCCCATACATGACAAGCTGATAGGAATCCAGATAAAGATTGGCAAGAAACAGGACCAGGGAGCTGATGCCGCCCATGACCCCCACGCCGATTTCTATCAGCACAAACCAGTCAAAGAGGTTTTTCTTCATGTACTTGGAAATAAAGGAACCAAGCCCCATTGCAGACATATAAAGCCCGATTGTAATGGAATACTGCAATGTACTGTCCCCTAAAAGATAGGAGCTTACCGCACTGATAATCAGCTCATAGCAGATGGAACAGCCGGAAATAACCAGTGTGGTAAGCATTAAGAGCCTGTACTTTTTCATTAGTTGATTGCTCCGCTGATAACCAGGGCAAGACCGACGAAAATACCAAATACCATAATTCCTGCCGCCGTATTGCCGTTTCCAATTTCATCATTGAGATTGTATTTTTTGTTAAAGAGCAGGACCACTACATATCCCAGCATGAAGAAAAGGATTCCCACTACAAAGTAAAGAATACTGCTTGTCAGACCGGTTAAAAGAGTTTCCTCCACCGCAGCAGCCGCCGGGGACATAATGACGGTTCGTAAAATCGTGCCGATGCCCACAAAGGAGCCTGCGCTAAGCCAGCCTACCGCCGCATTTCCCTTTTTAATCTCCGTCGGGAAATGGCAGGGCACAATCAAATCGATGAGGAAATTCCCCACTAACATCAGCACAATGCCCAAAACCGAATATATGGCAACATTTAAAACATCATATAATACTTCTATCATCTTTTTTCTCCTTTTCTATTTACCGCTGCTGGTTCCCCCGCCGGAGGAAGTGCGCGAATTTACGCTTGCCTGCCTTACGCTGTCCGAATAACTGCTGTAGACGTCAGAGCCGCTGCTGCCTACCGTATCGCCCGTATATGACGCATAGGGGGAGCTTCCCGTACTGTAATCCGATGCGTCAGAATTGTAACCCCTGGAATAGTAAAAGCTTCTGTAATACCGCCTTGTCCCCGTATCAGAAAGGTAAGGGTCGTCGTCATTGTAATAGGCGTATTTCCTCGTAGAAATCTGCACCAGGGTGTTCCCCTCCTCAGAGGTATAAATAAGGCAGTATTCCTTCTTGGTCAGAATCGCCACAGACCCGTCCCCGTCCTCTGTATTCTGCTGTACGTCCACCGTATTGCCTTCAATGGCGTCTATGATATCCTTCGCCACCCAGTCAATATCGCCTATGGTCTCATAAACATCCGCCTTTTCATTCTGGCTTCCCGTAATGGAGGTCACATAGGTATAAGCCGGGGTTTCGCTTAAATATTTGGAAATCTTCTTGGTACTCTGGGACGTTCCTGTAACCAGCGCCATAATGGTTACCAGAAAGGGGGAAAGAAAGATTAACAGCATAACTGCTGTTATGGCTTTTCCGGATTTGCCGGTTACGGACCGTCTCCCGCCGCCATTCCGGTTTCCTCCGACATACTGTCCCCCGCCATAAGCGCCGCCGCTTTGTCCGATTTTTTCGACCTCATTCTCATCCAGATAGTAGCCTGTGGAAACCTCTCTTCCGTCATCCCAGATCTCCCAGGAGATAATCTTTTCCTCGGTAACATCCTCAAACTCCACAAAGTCCGCCTTGTCCCCGATTTCCACGTCCACGTCGCCCCATGCGCCCATGACTTCTTCCCGTCCCCGGTCCACTTCGTGGAACCCGTCCGTGGACGTTTCGCCCGTCATTTCCGAGATAGAATATTCCTTAAACTCCTCGTCGTAGCTCAGCCACTTTTCCCTTCCGGTCTTCTGGCTGATAAGGCGGTATTCCATCCACATGCTGTTGTCGTAAACATTCCGGTAGGAAATGCTGCCTACGACGTCACAGACTTCCCCGTCTACCAAAAGCCTGTCTCCTACTGCAAAATTCACTCCATTGTCCCCCCTTCTATATCCCTTTCAAATTTATGTACCACAAAGTTTTTTGCGCCCAGGGAAAGCTTCAGCTTCTCCGCAATTAAATCCGGCACCTCTTCATCGCAGGAAAAAATATCCACTGCCACGTAGCCGTACTCCGGCCAGGTATGGATGGAAAAATGCGAAGTCGTAATAACCGCAATATAAGTGATTCCTATGGGCTCAAATTTGTGAAAGCACTCCTCTACAATTTCTGCATGGATTTCTTTTATAATTTGATGGGCAATTTCCTGTATTTTGGGCAGATCATCGACGATATCCCTATCGCATGCGTATAAATCCACCATGAGTTCTCCTGCCATATACCCCTCCCGTTTTCTGTCATTTGCAACAATTATGTTTATTTTAGCACATTTGCAAATTCCGCACAATCACTTGGCGGTTACTGTTTCGCACTTGCAGGTTGCGTTTCTGTATTAAAAAGAGCGGACAATAAGCCCGCCCTTCCAATCAAATATTAATATATAATATATTTCTTTGCACTATATTTCCCGATACAATCAAAGGATGTTGGCAAATAATGTTGGCAAATCATTTAATTACATAATTCGGGACATGTGGCAATCGCTTCATTATACAATGCCAAAGCGCCGTTTGACGTGGGATGGATTCTTTGCTCTCCATCTTCAAGCATTCCGTCATACCATTCTATATTTTCATATGCCCCTACCGACTGTGCAAAATCAATATATCTATATCCGCTTATTTTTACATATTCATTTTTATAATCATTGTTAAAAGCAGGATTTGTCGGAATTGTCGCCAATACCAATTTAATATTTCTATTTTCGCATATTTCCATTAACTCATTAACAACCTCAAGCCAGCTTTGATTTATTTCTCCATCATCGGCATCGTTCATTCCCATACACCAGATGATTTCCTCCGGTGTGGCATATTGCAATTCAGTTTTTAAGGATAATAAAGCGGCAGCCGACTTTCTTCCCGACCACCCATTTAACAGATAATTGGCATAGCCATTTTTCGTCAAATAAGAAGTCCACCTTGCTGATGAGGTGGGGTTAAAATAGGAATCTCCAAACAGCCAAATAGGTTTATCCCATCCCTTCGCATAGTAACTTAAAATACAATTACTTATGGTTAACGAATCGTCTGATTCAGCAAAAATTGCTCCCCTATAAGCCCGCCACGGTACATCATCTATTACCAAATGATTTCCGTTTGTTGATATTTCTATTGATGCGGCATTCACTAAATCAGCCGATATCATCACACTTACATAATCCTTAATTTCAAAATTAATTTCATATTCCGCTAATTGTTTTCCATTGCGCCCGGCAAAGATTTTGAGCGTTTCCTCCGTTAAAGTAAGATAACATCCTGTACTTACATCTTTACCTTTTCCAACTGTCAAAGATGAAAAAGGAGTCGTTACCCCCCCCTTAAAACATAAGCAATAATCTCCCATTTCGTCATCTGATTGAGTCCCATAAAAGTCTTTATTCTCGGATAAATCAAACTGATAAGATTCTGCCGATAAGTTCTCCAAAGGAGCAATATTTTCCTCTTCGCCAAATTCTAAAACGCTTCCCTCATTAACAGAACTATTCATATTCTCATGAAATTCTTCTATGTTCTGTATACTTAGAATATTATCCATAATTGCCCTGCTCTGATTTTTTTCATGAGTATACAATTTAACAGCCAAAGGCACTGATACCATAAAAAACAAAATCGCTATAACAATTTTTACTTTTGAGTTCATCCCTTGCTCCTCTCCAATGTACCGCACAGATGGCAAAAAAATAAAGCAGGATACGGGAGTCGGACCCGCCTCTTCAGCTTGGGAAGCTGACATACTACCGATGTACTAATCCTGCATAAGGAAATTGTACCGCCTTACAGCCAAAATTGCAAGGCGGAATTTCCCTATTTTTTATTTTTCTGTTTCCTGCTTATGATTCCCATTTCCGGTTTCGCAGTTCTTTTCCTGTTTCTTTTCTGCCTTCTATATTCTCTTCTGTCCTCTATTTTTTTCTTCCTCAGGAAGCTCCCTGCGGATTTCCTTTGTGCGGATTTCTTTGCAAATCTGCTCTATAAACTCTGACAAAGGCTTCTGCCCTTCATCCCCGGCAAACCGGCTTCTGACGGAAACCAATCCCTGCTCTTCTTCATTGGCCCCCACAATCAGCATATAAGGAAGCTTGTTCATCCTGGCGTCCCTGATTTTATAACCGATTTTCTCACTTCTGCCGTCTACGGTTACATCTATATCGTTGGCAGCAAGCTCCTTCCGGACCTTTTCCGCATAATCCGCAAATTTCTCGGAAATAGGAAGAATCCGGACCTGCTCAGAGCAAAGCCATGTAGGGAATTTTCCTGCATATTTCTCAATGAGCCACGCCAGGGTGCGCTCATAACATCCCATGGAAGTCCTGTGGATGATATAGGGGCGCTTTTTCTCGCCGTTTTGGTCAATATAATACATATCGAACTGCTCCGCCAGCAAAGCGTCCCACTGGATGGTAATCATGGTATCTTCCTTGCCATATACATTCTTTGCATTAATATCGATTTTGGGACCATAAAACGCCGCTTCTCCTACGTCCTCCACATAAGGGATTTCCAGCTCGTTCATCATATCCCGCATATGCTGCTCGGTTTCTTCCCACACTTTGGGCTCCCCGATATATTTTTCCCTGTTATCAGGATCCCACCTGGAAAGATGATAAGTCACATCTTCTTCCACACCCAGGGTCTTTAAACAATATCTTGCCAGGGCAATACAATTCTTAAATTCCTCCACCATCTGGTCCGGTCTTACTATCAGGTGCCCCTCTGAAATAGTAAACTGGCGCACCCTGGTCAATCCGTGCATTTCCCCGGAATCCTCATTACGGAACAGCGTGGACGTCTCGCCGTAACGCAGGGGCAAATCCCTGTAGGAATGCTGGGTCGCCTTATACACATAATACTGGAATGGACAGGTCATGGGACGGAGGGCAAATACCTCCTTATCCGTTTTCTCATCCCCCAATACAAACATACCGTCCGTATAGTGGTCCCAATGCCCGGAAATTTTGTACAGATCAGACTTTGCCATAAGGGGAGTTTTCGTCCTTAAATAGCCCCACTCCTTATCCTCCAAATCTTCAATCCACCGCTGCATTTTCTGAATCATTTTGGCACCCTTGGGCATTAAAAGGGGCAGTCCCTGTCCGATAACGTCTACCGTGGTAAAAAGCTCCATCTCGCGTCCCAGCTTATTGTGGTCGCGCTTCTTAATATCCTCCAGATGCTCCAGGTAAGCGGCCAACTCTTCTTTTTTATTGAAGGCTGTCCCGTAAATACGCTGAAGCTGCGCCTTATTGGAATCTCCTCTCCAATATGCCATGGAAGAGGAAATCAGCTTAAACGCCTTAATTCCTTTCGTGCTCATTAAGTGGGGACCTGCACACAAATCCACAAAGCCGCCCTGGTCATAAAAAGAAATTTCACTATCCTTTGGCAAATCCTGAATCAGTTCCACCTTATAAGGCTCGTTCCTCTCTTCCATAAAGCGGATGGCTTCTTCCCTTGGCAGGGTAAAGCGCTCCAGCTTATGTCCCTCTTTGATAATCTTCTTCATTTCCTTTTCCAGGTTATCCAAATCTTCCCTTGAAAAAGGCGCATGGTCAAAGTCATAATAAAATCCCTCGTCTATGGATGGACCGATGGTTACCTTAGCGTCGGGAAACAGGTTTTTTACCGCCTGGGCAAGTACATGGGAACAGGTATGACGGATGGTGCGCAGTCCTGCTTCGTCATGAGCCGTCAGGATATTCAACCGGCAGTCCTTATCAATAACGGTCCTTAAATCCACCACTTCCCCTTCAGCTTCTCCCGCACATGCCGCACGGGCAAGCCCTTCGCTGATGTCCATGGCAATCTCATATACGCTCATGGGACGGTCGTATTCTTTACTGCTTCCGTCTTTTAATGTGATTTTCATTTTGTATCTGTCCTTTCCTCAAATAGTTTACATAACTCAAAATATATGTCTTCATTTCCAATTTCATCCTGCTGTCTATGCCATATTTCCTTTTTATTTATCCTCGTCATCATCATCTTCGTCATCGCAGGAAAGATGATTGCCGCTTGCTATAGACACATGTTTCTTTGGCGAAAATAACATTCCAAGAACCAGTCCCAGCAGGAAGGACACCGCTACAATCAGGCAAAACTCCCTTGTGCTGATTTCCCCGTCCTCTGTAAAAAAAGCCTCTAATTCATCCCATTTTTCTTTCATCTTCATTTCTCCTTTTCCTCGTTTTCATTTTTGTTTTTATGAACTCTGCCCCATCCGCCAAAAGAAAAAGCCCTCACACTGCTGCTGCAATGTAAGGGACGTATCAACGCGGTTCCACCCTGCTTATCTTACCGCCTTTCCAAATACGGAATTAAAAAAACGTTTCCGGAATGACGCATTACAAGATCACTCATAAGATGATAACGGAATCACCGGACCGGATTGGGGTCACTCAGAGTTAGTTTTCAGATGTTTCCTGCCAAGGTGCTTTCAGCCGCGGCGCCTCTCTCTGATGCATTCCTCCACCCTACTCTTCTCGTCAACGTATTATCATAATGATTATCTTTTCCTGACGCTTTTATTTTATGCTCAAACCCCCAGATTGTAAAGAGGTTTCCAAAAATTTCCCGGCAAATTCCGGAACCAGGGTTTTTTCTATGATTTCCGAAGCACAGCGCACAAACCTCACACAGGGTCTTTTCGCATAATATTCTTCAGTACGCTCACTGGGTCTGGCGCTTCTTTCCCGTCCTAAAATTCCCAAAAGCTCCCTGCATATGATACTGCCGTTTGCCGCGGCAAACTCATCGCTCATATCCCGCACTCTCTGGTAAACCTCGGTCTTCCTCTCCATATCCTTCGGATTGGAATTACCGTCTGCTAATCCTGATAAAAGAGCCATTGCAGAAATTGTTCCGCATACCTCCCGCATTCTGCCCATGCCAGCGCCCATAGGAGACGCCAGCTTTAGCGCTGTCTCCTTATCCATACCAAATAAATCCGCATAAGCGGCAAATACCGACTGGGCGCAGTTAAAGCCGCTTTCAAACAGCTTTACCGCTTCTTCCACTCTTGATTCCACCACTTCTATTTCCCTTTTCCACAGCACTTTTTGTACTTTTTACCACTACCGCAGGGACAAGGGTCATTGGGATAAATCTTTGGTTCATTGACAACAGTCATTGACCTTTTCTGTTCCTTGTAAAGCTCCTTCAGCTTGTCCTCATCAAAGATTTCCTTCCATTCCTCCAGACCGTAAAGCCATTCTGCATCTGCGGCAACCATATTTTTGTAAAGAAGCTCTTTGTCAAACTTCAGGCTTACCGGCGTTTCCGCTTCCATTTCCTCTATAGGATTCGCCTCTGCCAACGAATCATTGATTCCATCTAAAAACCCCGTCATGGTCATTAAATCAACGCCATATTTCGTTGCCAGTTCGCTGACGCTTCCCTTTACCTCTGTATCAGGCTCAGCTAACAGTTCCTTATAAATTGCCTGCTCCTTTTTAAAATAATCAGCCCAGAATTTCTGCAAATCCCCTTTGTTAGCTGATTCATCATAAGCCATATCTCTCCATAACTGTAATAATGCCATTTCTGTACTCCTTTTTGCACTTTCATTTGAATCCCACGGCATTGCCGCCACTTGATTAGTATATAAAACTTTTTTCAATCTTGCAAGGGGTAATATCCCTCCCTGCTATTGTGCAGGTCCTGCCAGATAAGAACGGCTTCCGTCATCCGTCCCTGTTCCACTAACCCGCTCCGTCACAGAATATGCCCCGGCGTCATTGGGCTTTAAGACAATCGACAATTCCTTTAGGGTTCCGTCTTCAACAACCGTCAAAACAGCCCGCCCGTTCATGCGGTAATCCAATGTCACATACCGGACTAAATCAGCATCCATATTCATTTTTTCCCTGCTTACCAGTTTCCTCGTAATTTTGTCAAAGTACAAAATGGTATGCCGTCCCTCTTCCTCCATCTGTACATAATCATTGGCAATGCTGTTTCTCTTCTTTTCCGAAAGTCCCGCAATCATTTGGCATTGTTCATAGACCTCTGCACTCTCCAGCTCTTCATAGAACTGTCTGGCATCTAACGCCCCCAAATACCGGATTCCCTTAGGGATAAGGAAAATTGCCAAAAACGCCAGACATATTACCGTCCCCCACAGAATCGTCCGATGATACCTAAGCCGTTCAACAAATTTCAAGGGCTTTTCCCTGATGCGGATTGTTCCTTCAAACTCTTCTTCCGAAATAGCCTCGGCAAATTCCAACAGGCTATGATATCGGTCAAAATGATAAATTGCCAGCGCCTTTTCCAACGCTTTGCTCTGATAGTCCATGATAGTCCCGTTATAATAGGCAGGCGGCATCAGAATATCCCTGCCTTCGGGATTTTCCTCACTAAGCCTTTCATAAAATGCAGGAACCTTATGTCCTGTAACCAATTCATAAATAACAGCTGCAATAGAATATATATCCGTTTCCACACCAAAGCTGCCTTTATCCACATACTGCTCCACCGGGGCATATCCGGACACTTTTACAGCCGTACCCTCAAATATCTCCGAGGCAGCCTCCTGCACAGGGTCGCAAAAGCCCACCAAAACCCCTTTACCTTCTCTTGTCACGCGAATAAGTGAGGGATGAATCCTGCCATGGATAACTCCTTTTTTGTGCGCCCTGTCCAGAGAGAAAACAGCCGTTTTGAGCAGATTGAAAGCATCCTTCATCATAATCTTAGGCTTATGGATTTTTTTCATATAATCAGGAAGCGCAAGCCCTTCCACATATTCCGAAACCACGTAGACCGTCTGGTTTTCCTCAAAAAAAGTAATGATATCGGCAATTCCTTCTAACGGAAACAGCTGAATCATCAGCCGCGCCTCTTTTATTACCTGCTCCTTCATGCGGACAAAATCATTCTCATGGGCATAGCGGCTGCAGACAACTGTCATCCCATCCTCCTTGTTCCGCTCCACAATATTTTCCGGATAAAGCTCCTTTATGGCAATCCTCTGCTCCCTGAAGGTATCATAAGCCTCATAAGTAACGCTTAAGCCGTTGCTTCCTAAAAGCTTCTCTATCCGGTACCGGTCCTTGAGCATGACCTTCTCTTCCAACGCAAAACACTTGTTTTTTACATCCATGAATTTTATTTACCTCTTGTTTTTTCTTCCATTATAGACAGATATGTGATAAATTACAAGGGAAAGGAGCTTTCACATGTATTCAAAAAAACAAAGAATCGCCGCCTTATGCGGTATTATTTTATTGGCCGGGTTGTATCTGTTTACCTTAATTGCCGCCATATTCAATTTTGACAGAACCGGAAACCTGTTAAAAGCATGTCTTTTTGCCACAGTCGCCATTCCAATTCTAATCTGGGTTTATATCTGGATGTATGGGGTTTATGCCAAAAAACACACGCCCGCCTCCTTTGACTTCATGAAGGATGCGAAAAAGAGCGTTCCGGATTCCGAAA
>N._stephensi_709_foregut__coassemble_337_pt1 | contig 18015 bp, 15 predicted proteins | sample N__stephensi_709_foregut__metabat2_low_PE_012 | metagenome-assembled genome bin N | reverse complement strand
AAAGAAAACGGAATTGACGCTTCTCTTATCAGACAGGTTCCGGGAAAGAGTGGTCATGCTATTATACAGCTGGATAAAAATGGACAAAACAGTATCCTTTTATATGGCGGCAGCAATCAGCAGATGACAAAGGAATATGTGAATGAGGTTTTAGAAGGCTTTGAAAAGGGAGATCTGCTTCTTTTACAGAATGAAATCAATCTGCTTTCCTATATCATTGATAAGGCATATGAAAAAGAGATGCGCATTCTTTTGAATCCTTCGCCCTACAACGAAAAGGCGGCAGCCTGTGACTTTTCCAAGGTTTCCGTTTTTCTCATTAATGAAATTGAAGGAGAACAGATGACAGGGGAAAAGGAGCCGGATAAAATTCTGGATGCGTTGACAAAAACATATCCCCAGGCGGAAATTATGCTGACCTTAGGTTCAAAGGGCGCTGTTTACTGCCAAAGGGGCAAAAGGTACAGACAGGATATATATAAAGTAAAGGCTGTGGATACCACAGCGGCAGGCGATACCTTTACCGGTTATTTCGCAGCGTCCTTATTAAAGGAAATGCCCATAGAAGAAATGCTGAAGAAATGCGCCAAAGCTTCCGCTGTAGCGGTTTCCAGAAAAGGGGCTTCGGATTCCATTCCCAGGGAAGAGGAAGTAGACGGATATGAGTTCTTATAAGGTTTTGTTTATCTTAAGAATCTTAAAAAATGTATTGACCGGTTTTGTGGAAAGCTTCTTTGTACTATATTTTTTGGACGTCTCGGATAACAATATCCTGCCCTTGGGGATTTATAAGCTCGTTGCGGTAACCGCCATTTACGGAGCGATTTTCCTTACCAGAAATCTTGCAAAATCAAAATACCGGGTGCATTTGATGAGAGTCGGTATTTTGCTGGATTTAGCCTATTTTTGTACCATTATTTTCTTGAAGGAGCGGCTTGTGGATTACATTTATATTGTAGGTGTGCTCTATGGCTTAGAGGAAGGTATTTACTATTCTGTATACAATATGATTGAATCCAATGAAATTACGAATGAGGAGAGGGCAGAATTCACAGGAACCTATACGGCGGTTCAGGCCGTCTTATCTATAGCCTTCCCTCTTGTGTTCGGCAACCTCATTTATACAAACGGTTTTATTAAGAGTCTTGCCCTGGTTGTGGCTATTGTCTTAATCAGGATTTTTTTCTCCTTGTATCTGAAGCCCAAAGAAACCCCGAAGGAAAAGAAAACAAATATAAAGGAATATTTACAGCGGACAAAGAGTATTCCGTCATTTAAGCAGTTGTACATAACAGAGTTTCTCTATGGTATTATTTTTACGGAAGGCGCTTTTGCATACATCGTTACCATTTATATCGTCAGGGTGTTTTCCAACAGCTTCAGCTTTGGTATTTTTACGTCCCTGTTCAGTCTGGTTACCTGTATCATCGGTATGCTTTTTGCAAAATGTATGAAGAAAGAGCATTACGGACCGGCAATCAGGATTTCCATGATGTTTACGGTTATCTGTCTGATTATCATGATGACGGACTGCAGGGCGGAAACCATCATTTTATTCAACTTGTTTTACACGGTTTCCAAAACGCTGGGCACTCTGATTAATGAAAATATCCAGGCGGATTTAAGCAATTTTGAAAACATCAGAAGAGAATATAAGGTTGAGTACTGGCTTTCCAATGAAACCTGTTTTTTTGCAGCCAGGATTATGAGCAACGGGCTTTTCATCGGTATGGCTTTTGTAAACGGAAACATAATTATTTTGATATTCGGACTATTTTTGCTGTTTCTCGGAAATGCCCTTGCCAAGATGAATAAAATGATGAACAAGGTAATGAATTAAGAGATTAAGCCGGACGGCAGAATGGAGAGTTTTATGCACGTTTATCATGCGGGAGTTATTATGCATACTCCTGTAAAGGACAAATTTGAAATATATGAAGACGCTTATTTATGCGTGGATGATGAAGGAAAAGTGAAAGGCATTTATGAGAGCCTGCCGGAGGGCATGGAAGCAGCGGAAAGGACGGATTTCGGAAACAGGATTCTGATTCCTTCCTTTGTGGACGCCCATATCCACTCTTCCCAGATAGCCAATGCAGGGCTGGGGTATGACATGCCCTTTTCCCGGTGGCTTGTGGAATTAACTTATCCCACAGAAGAGAAATATAAAAGAGCCGAAAATTACAAAATGATAAATAAGCGGCTGATTTCAGAGTATTGGAAATACGGCGTTATGCATGGGGTAGTCATGTCTTCCACAGACTATGAGGCTACCGCAGATTTATTTGAGCAATATAAAAACAGCGGAATGTGCGCGCTCATTGGAAAGATGAATTCGGATTTACCCATTTATGGGACGGCAGCCGAGAGTACAGAGCAGTCTATCCGGGAAACGGAAAAGCTGATTGAAAACTACGCCAACAAAACCCCTCATGTTAATTATGCGATTTCCCCCGAATTCATTCCAACCTGTTCCGATGAGCTTTTGGAATATCTGGGAAATGCGGCAAAAGTACATCGGCTGCCGGTAATTACGCATGCGGCAGAGGGAGCGGAGGATGTGGAAATTGTCAGAAAGCGTTTTCCTTCTTTAAAAACCTACGGAAATGTTTTAAAGCATTTCGGATTATTCGGAGAAACCGTTTCGGCAGGCATTCATTACAATCTTGCTTCTGATGAGGAACTAGAATATATGGCAAAGCAGGGGATTATTTATATTCAGTGTCCCAATTCCGGCATGGATATGGGTACCGAAAGGCTGCTTGTCCTTAGAAAGGCGCTGGATATGGGGGTTTCCTGTGCCCTTGGCAGCGATATTGCGGGAGGCCATACCTGTAATATGTTCCGGGTTATGGTAGCCGCCATGCAGCTATCCCGGATTGTATCTCTTTATGAGCCATATGAGCCTTTGTCTACAGCAGAGGTCTTTTATCTGGCGACCAAAGGAGGCGGAGGGCTTTTTGAAAGAACAGGCTCTTTTGAAAGGGGATATTATTTTAACGCCCTTGTGCTGGATGATACAATTGCGGACTCTTTTATGGTAGAAAACCCTATTAACAGGTTCCAAAAAATTCTTTATAAAGGGGACCCTGCATGTGTTGTGGGGCGGTTCTGCCGAGGGAAGAAAATTGAACTTTAGTTATGGAAAATAATGGCGGAAGGCGATGGAGCAGAAATGACAGAACAGAGAATTATGAAGTGAAATAGCAGAACCATAGGGCAAAAACAGTAAAGGAGAACAAATATGGATTCATACGAATTAAAGCTGTGCGGATTAAACAGAAAGCTTCCTTTAATACCAATTGATAAAGATATGGCATATGCCAGCTTTGTGATTTTAGGCGACGTGGAGCTTGTAAGCCGTTCGGCGGCGGAGCTTGCAAAGCTCATAGAGGGCGTAGACTATATTGTGACGGCGGAAGCAAAGGGAATCCCATTGGCTTATGAGATTTCCGGGCTTTTAGGTCTTTCGGAATATATTGTCATCCGCAAAAGCGTGAAAACCTATATGAAGGAACCACTTTGCGAGGTGGTGCGTTCTATTACCACCAAGGGAAGCCAGCATCTTTATTTAGATGAGGATGATGCGGAAAAAATCAAAGGAAAGACTGTCTGCATTGTGGATGATGTGATTTCCACGGGAGAATCCCTGAGGGCCATTGAAAAGCTTATGGCAAGGGCGGGAGCGGATGCCAAATATAAAATTGCCATTTTGGCGGAAGGAAAGGCGGCAAAGAGAGAGGATATTTTGTTTCTGGACAAGCTGCCTCTGTTTCGGAAAAATGGCGAGGGAGAATATGAAGAGGATTAAAAAGATGCCAAAGGAAGAGGGAAGAAAGGATTTTATCTCTGGATTTGACAAAATAACGATAGCACCCATTCAAGGATTGTATCAATCTCGACACGCAATTGGTGTGAGAGGACGGGAGTTAATCACTCCCGTCTGCTCGATTTTTATTTCTGTTCTCCCACTCCAAAGAATATATCAATATTTTTCTTAATATCCGCATCGGGAAGGGTTTTGAGCATATACCCTTCCGGCTTTAACTGCATTACCTTTTTTACGCTTTCCATATCGCCCCTGCCTGTTAAAAAGATAACCGGAATATTGGCGGTGTCCCTTTCGGAACGAATCATTTCAAGTGCCTGTCTCCCGTCAAAGACCGGCATTTCATAATCAAGGAGAATCAAGTCCGGTCTGTTAACTGTTATTTTTTTTATGGCGGATACGCTGGAGGCGGCTTCTATTACTTCATAATCTTCCTTTAACAGCTTTACAATCCTGGCGCGCATAAAATCAGAATCATCTACCAGAAGAATTTTTCTTTTGGGGATTTCTTCCTTGCTTAAGTATTCTTTAATGGAATCCATTGCGTTTTCCGCATTGATGGAGGGCAGAATCTTTCCCCGGATGGAATCGGCAGTGGAGGCGCAGAAAGCAAAATAACCTGAGCCTGTATCAAAAAGCAGGCTGCATGGCGGATGTATGCGCTCAAAAGCATTTAAAAGCTGTTCATGGGTCATAAGGGCTTCTTTTTTCAATTCAAATAAATCAACGGAAGGGAAGCTTTCCCTGATACGCTCCAAAAACTGTCTTGATATGTAGCGGATAATATTAACCGCCATATCGTCCACCTTGGGATACTGCATATTCATAATCCTGCCTGCAATATGAAGGGAGAGTTGCTCCTCAAATACCAGCGTGATATCCCATTTTTCCTTGTGCTTGCTGGCATAAGAAAGATTGCAGCACATCATTTTCCCAAAATTTTCCCCGGCGTACTGCTCGCTGATTAATTTTGCATCCAGATGGAACATATCGTGAATCAGCTGGATAATACTTTGCTCTAAGGCGTCTATCTCCTTTTCGTGGGGAATATTGGTCCATTTGCTTATGGCTTTGCCTGAAATTGCCAAATCCTCCGTCTGGGTATGCGCTACCACCCAGCCGATGCAGACGCCCAAAAAGTGGCGGACGGACTCTGTGGAATAATGGGTCTCGTTCATTTCCTTCTCAAGGGACGGAAGCGTCTCCTTGCGGAAATCGTCATGGAGCCGTTTATGGATATCATACTCGCTATACTGGATTGAGCGCATGTATTCTTCTTCGTGCTCAAAATGCTGTATGGTGTGGTTTTTTAAATATTTTACCCCTTCCTTGCACGCCCATTCGTTTTTGTCCTCTGAATCAATGATGGTAAGCAGCTTATTCATGGTAGAAAAGAGCTGTTTGTGCTCTTTATCAATGAAGTCTACGCCGATTTTATAATCATCATGCCATGCTATTTGTTCCACGTTATCCCTCCTGTTGCGGACTGCCTGCAGTCTTACACATTTACAAATTGGTATTGTAGAAAAGTATAGCATATTTTTACTTTTTTTCCTATCTTTTTTCTAAAGAAACAGTCGGTACAATCGGTTTGAAACAGTCAGCGGATGAAAATAAGGGTAAAGCGCCTTATTTTTGTCCAAAATTAAAAAAATATGTAAATTATTGTGTTACAATGGTAAAAAGTATGCAAAAATGATGCAAAGCTGTGTTTTAATAGTATCAGGAGCAAAGGGACAAATATCCCGCTGCGGCGGGAGAGGAAATACATTATAGTGAGGAAAATATTGATGAGAGATACAGCCATAAGAATCCTGCCGGGTCTTTTAATCTGTTTTCTGCTTTTGGGCTGCGGACAGAGAGGGGAAGCGGAAAAAGAGGACAGGCAGGAGTATATTGCGCTCAGGGCAGGAGCGGCAGAGGTCTTAAATGATCTGCAGGTTTATAAGGGAGAAGAAGAGACCGAAGCCGGAGCGGGTGCACAGACAGGAAAAGAACGGGAAGAGAAGGAACGGGCGCAGAGGGAGCAGGAAAAGAAGGAACAGGAGTATCAGGCGCATTTTGATGCGATTCTGCGGACCGATGATATTGAAGCCAATGATTATGAGATTATGGAAGAACAGATTTTCCCCATGACGGTGGAATCACGCGGTATGGGAGAATGTACCTTTATCCCTGCCATGGAGAAAAATTACAACCGTCTGGCAGTTTTTCTGGCTGACGGGGACGGGAACATTTTCTTTAAGACGAATCAGCTGGAAACAAACAACCGCATTCCCGGACAACTGAAGCAGGTTACCAGAAAGTTATCCGCCGTGACCTTTTCGGATTTGGACGGAAACGGAAAAACAGATATTGTGCTGATTACCAAATGCGTCAATGACAGGGGAGATTATGCGGGAAAGGCATATAAGGTAGGAGACGTGCTTTTTCAGGGGAACGGGACCTTTTACCGGGACTGGCGCATATCGGATAAGATTAACCGTTTTGATATGAACAGGAGCGTCAACAGCATTATTGCTTTTGTGAAGTACGGTCAGTCTACGGAATTTTTGTATACGGCGACTACTCTGGAGGAGCTTCTGAAAAACGGCTTTACCATTATAGAGGAACAGGATTATGCCAGAAGGTTTGAAAAGCTGGGTAAGCTTCAGGTAGTGCCGGGAACCTTCCGCATTTCGGAATATGATATTTTTATGATTTACCTGGTAGACGAAAAAGGCGACATAGTCTGGAGCTTCCAGCCCATGGGCAGCTATGACAACCTCTATGCCTTGCGGGGCATAACCGGCAAGGATGTGGATGGCGACGGTATGAAGGATTTGGTGGTGCTTGCCAGATATACTTATGAGGGAGAGGACGGGGAACTGCTGATACAGACGGAATGTGCCATTTATTATCAGAGGACAGGCGGCTTTGACATTGATACCGGCTTTAGCAGGAAGTACAAATGTAATGAGGAGGATACCATGGAATCCCTGATTCCCAAAATAAGGGCTTATTGGGGCTGGCAGGTAGAAGAGACGGAGGAAACCGCAGAGAGCGGGGAGGAAGAAAATTGATTAAGATACTGATTGTGGATGATGAGAAACCTATTTGTGATTTAATAGATATGAATCTGTCGGCAGCGGGGTATTTCTGCAAAAGCGTACAGGACGGCATGGCTGCCATTGAATTGATAGAGCGGGAGAAATTTGATTTAGTTCTGTTAGATATCATGCTACCCGGAGCCGACGGCTATGACATTATGGAATATATCAAACCCCTGCGGATTCCGGTCATATTCATCACGGCAAAAAACGACGTTAAGGATAAGGTAAAGGGATTGAAGCTGGGAGCGGAGGATTATCTGGCTAAGCCCTTTGAAGTGGTGGAGTTAGTCGCCAGGGTGGAAGTGGTGCTGCGCCGCTTTAAGAAAACGGAAAACCTTCTTGTGGCAGGAGAGATAGCCGTTGACATGGAGGCGAGGAAGGTAACGAGAGCGGGGAGACCCGTGGTGCTCACTAACAAGGAATATGGTCTTTTGGTGCTGTTTATGCAGAATAAAAATATTGCCCTTTTTAAGGAAATGCTCTATGAGAAGGTCTGGGGAGACGAATATATTGCGGACAGCCGCACGCTGGAGCTTCACGTACAGAGGCTTCGGCGGAAAATGGGCTGGGAAAAGAATCTGGTAGCGGTATATAAGGTCGGGTACAGACTGGAAATATAAGGAAGGAGACGGCATGAAGTTCTCATACAAAATATTATTGTGCAGCATTACGATTCTGGCTGCGGCATTCGGCTTCGGGGGATTCTTTTTTGTGAATTATGTATTTGAAAGCTCCATGGAGCGTGAAATCAGCCAGGCTATGGATGACAGCAGTATTTTACAGTTTGCCCTGGAGACGGCGGCGTTAAATATTCCGTCCAAATATGATGTGCTCCATGATTCTACCATCGGTCAGATTGGCGCAAATCTGGAGAGCAGCCAGAATTCCAGCCTACTGCGCATATCGGATGAAAAGCTGCAGACCCTGTATGCCAGCGAAGGCTTTGAGGAAGGGACGGAGCTGCTTGCGGCTATGGAGGAACAGACGAGAGCTTACCGGATTATTGAGTCCGGGGAGCGTTATTACATCCAGACGGGAATTGTTACAACTGCCCTTGACAGGAGCCTGTATCTGGAAACCATGCGGGATGTGACGGATGTGTTTTCTGAGCGGGACCAGGGCTTTTCCGTCTACCGCCGCCTGACCTTTATTATGCTGTTATGCGGTTCGGTCGCCATGTACTTTATGTCCCATTGGCTGACAAGACCTATACGGCTTTTGGCAAAAGCGGCAGGCAGGATGACGGAGGGAGATTACGCCTATAGGGCGGAGCAGATACGCAGGGATGAGATGGGACAGCTTACGGGGGATTTTAACCGGATGGCGGAGGCGTTGGAGCAGACTATCCATCAGCTTGAGAATGAAGTAAGGGCGAGGGAGGATTTTATTGCTGCCTTTTCCCATGAGCTGAAAACCCCTTTAACCGCCATTATCGGCTATGCGGATGTACTTCGTTCCAGAAAACTGGATGAAGAAAAGCATTTTCTTTCCGCTAATTATATTTATACGGAGGGAAAACGATTAGAAGCCATGTCCCTGCGGCTTTTGGATATTATCGTTACCAGGCGGAATGAGCTGGACGCCCAGAAAATTGATGTAGAGCAGTTGTTTTCCTTTATCAGGGATATGTACAGCGGAAAGGAAGACGTACGGCTCAAATTCCGGTATGAAAAGAGTGTTGTACGGGCGGAATTGAACCTGATAAAAACGGTGCTTTTAAACCTGGTGGATAATGCCTATAAAGCTTCGGAGCCGGGAGGGCTCATTGAGCTTTACGGAACGAAACAGGAGGAAGGATATCTTTTCAGGGTAAAGGATTATGGTACGGGGATTCCGGAAGAAGAGTGCCAGAAAATCATGGAAGCTTTTTATATGGTGGACAAATCCAGGGCGCGGAGCAAAAACGGCGCGGGACTGGGACTGGCGCTCTGTGCGGAAATTTTAAAGCTTCACGGAAGCGTGCTTACGGTAGAAAGTAAGGTAGGAGAGGGAAGCTGCTTTAGTTTTTGCCTAAGCTGTGAGGAGGTGGAAAATCATGAAGCAGAGGTTTAATAAAGAGAGATGGATGATAATTCTGGCGGCTGTCGTAGTGATTTTTGCACTCTGGGGACCGGAGGCGATTGCAGGATATCAGGACAAAGGGTTGTTAAACCAGATTAAATCGGAGCCGGTGGAAAGCGGCAGCGAGGGTTACCGCTATTCCATGAACAGCAATGAAAGGCTGTACCTGTTGTCTAAATGCTTAGATAACCGGACGGTGCCGGAAAGCGAATTCAGCGCCCTGACCCGCGTGGGGGATGAGGAAATTGATTACGGGGGACTGACGGGTACCTATGCCTTTGTGTTAAATCATCAGGGACCCTCCGATAAGGAGGTAACGGAGGAGCAGATTTATGCCGTCTGCAACAGGGAGCTGGAGCGGCTTCATGAGCTTGGAATCATTCCGGAAAGCGTCAGGGAGGTATCGGCGGATTCCTACACGGCGGTGCTGTACTCAGCCATTGACGTATTGGAGCCAAGGAACAATGTGGCTGTGTGGAAGGTAAGCCTTTCCACCAATGTGCAGAATGCGGACAAGGCAAACCGTCTGATTGACGCCTATGTGGATGCGGGAACGGGGAAAATTTATGAGTTTTATGTGCGTACGGAAGGAACCTGGGCGGATATGCAGCCGGACGCCATTGTTTGGGGTTTTAGCGATTACTTAGGGCTTTACGGTCTGGAGAAATCCGAAACGGCGGATACCATAACGGAAACCACCTCCAATATTGAAAAATATACGGTTCCGGGAATGATGAACGGTACTTCCGACGCCATGGGTGCGGCGGATGGAATGACGACCCTTACTCTCGGTTTTTATGAAGGAATTAACGAGCTGTTTCTGAAAATTGAAAAATGATGCAACTTTGATGCAAAAATGATGGAATAAGTATGCAAAAAGTATGAAAAAATGATGTTTTGACCCCTTATACTCTGATTAGTGGCAGAGAAATAAGGAGTGAAAACATATGCAAAAGAGAAATTTATATATCGGGTGCACCTTACCCGAAGGGAAAAAATATGGAAGAAGGCATGACTATAGGAAACGGAGCATTATAAGACTTTTAAAGGGCGTGGTAGTTTTTGCCGTTATAGCGGTTTTGGGCTGCTCTACGATGGTATATGCAGTATCAGATAGTAACATGGAACCGGTATCGGGGAATACAATCTCTCAAAATGAAACAGAAACCTCCTGCGAAGATGAGGGGCTTGACACCGTATCGGGAAATACAAAAGATGAAGGAAATGACGGGGGCGAACCAAATCTGACAGACAATACCCCTGGGCAGCCTCAAAACATTACCATTATTTTAGACCCGGGACACGGTGGAGAAGATGAAGGGTGTTCCAGGGCAGGGATTTTAGAAAAGGACGTGAATCTGGAAATTGCCAAAGCGGCAGGGGAAAAGCTTGCAGAACAGGGCTACAAGGTTTTGTATACAAGAGACGGGGATGGAAATATAACCACAGAAGGACGTGTGGAAAAGGCAAACAGCCTACAGGGCGATTTGTATATCAGCATTCATCAGAATGCCTGTGAAACAACGGAGCCTGACGGCGTGGAGGTATGGTACTGTAACGGACGTTTTGGGAAGGAAAGTGAACGTCTGGCAAGGCTTATGCAAAAGTTAGTTGTGCAGGAAACGGGCGGCAGAAGCAGAGAATTGAGCGAGACGGATACCCTGTATGTAATCCGTGAAAGCAACATGCCCTCCTGTCTCATAGAAACAGGCTTTCTTTCCAATGCTGCCGAGAGGAAAAAACTGACAGACCCGGAATATCAGGAAAAAATAGCGCAGGGAATTGCAGATGCCGTAGACCTTTATTTTTACCCGAAGACCATGTACCTTACCTTTGACGATGGTCCCAGTGAGGAGAATACCAATGCGATTTTGGATATATTAAAGGAAAGAAATATCAAAGCGACCTTTTTTGTGGTAGGGGAAAATGTGGAAAAGCATCCGGAGATTGCAAGAAGGATTGTAGCGGAAGGACATACCATCGGCATTCATTGCAACAGACACGTTTATGAAGAGGTATATGCAAGTCCGGAGGCATATATGGCGGACTTTGAAGAAGCGTACAGAATTGTTTATGAAACCACGGGAGTGGAGGTAAAGCTGTTCCGTTTTCCCGGCGGCAGCCAGAATGCTTATAATAAGAAGGTTTATAAGGAAATTATCAGACGAATGACAGAAAAGGGTTTCATTTATTATGACTGGAATGCAAGTTTAGAAGACGCTACCACCCATGCAAAGCCGGAGATTTTAATTGAAAATGCCACATCGTCCACTTTAAAAAGGAAGAAAATTGTAATGCTTGCCCACGATACGGTTCATGCCACGGCTGTGTGCCTGGAGGATTTGATTGACTGCTTTCCGGAGTACAGGATGGAAGCCTTAACGCCGGAAGTGGCGCCCATACAATTTTAAAACGTTGATTTGAAGAACGGAAAATGTAAAGTAGAAAAAGTAAAGCAGAAAAAGCAGAACAGAAAATGCAGATATTGTGTCCTCACACCAATATCTGCATTTCGTAATTCATGTCGGTCTGTTCTTTCTCATCTTTTAGCAAATCAGTCTCTATAATGGTACAGTTCTTTAAAGCGGCTTTATCCAGATGGAAATGGTCAGGTCCCCGCTCTATTTCGTGGGCAGCGTCCTGGCGGCAGATATAAGCGCCTGACGGCAGGGTGCGAAGCCCTTCAATATGCTTTCCCCAGTTTCCGGGGATGTTTTTAGCATCCGGCGCTCCGGCAAGGGGAGCCACGTGGATAAAGACGTATTTTTCGGGAATCCCTTTATGGTAATCATAAATCAGACCGGAGGGATAGGAAGCGGCAAGTCCTAACTTCTGGGCGTTTACAAAGAGGGACAAAAGCTTGGGATTGTAGTGGAAAGCATCCGTATATTCATCAAAAGGAACAGTCAGAACCGTCCGGGAAAGAAGGGTTTTCAAACGGCATCCTTTTGGAACGGCAATATTGGCATGGTGCTCCAGGGCATTGATGGTATTTTGCAGGGTTTCTAAGGATACATACATGGAGCGGATTTTTTGCTCAGCCAACAGCTTGGCGTGACCTAAAAGCTTCTGCAGATCCGGTTTCCCGTTTTTGTCGCAGTAATCGGACATACTCTTTAAGGGGATTCCCAGCTCAATACAGAGAGAAATGGCGTCCAGAACATATAGCTGCTCCTCCTTATAGTAACGGTAGCCTGTGGTATGGTCGGTCAATGCAGGCTTGAAAATACCGATTTCGTCATAATAGCGGAGAGATTTGATGGAAACATTTTTTAATTTTGCCACTTTCCCGATAGAGAGGTATCCTTTCATGGCGCATACTCCTGTTCTGTTATATGTCATGCTTTTATTATGGCATAAAATGTAGAAGTTTAAAAGCACTTTCCACAAGGGGTTTTTGGAAAGCGCTTTTTAGGTGCTTTGGGGGATTGTTATAAATTGCGGGAAAAGGTATTGACAGGAGTGGAAATTGGTGTTATAACTGTATTACATAAAGCAATACAGTTGATACAGTTAATACAGATGCCGAGAATACTGTGATACTAACAAAGATAATGCAGTCGGAAAAGGGAAAAAGGCAGTACATACAGTAAGGAAGGCACAGGCAGTAAAACAGTACAGGCAGTAAAATAGCACAGGTAACGGGAAAATTGATGAAAGGAGGCAGGCTATGGTTTCGATTGATTACCGGAGTGAAAAACCTATTTATGAACAAATTATAGAACAGATAAAGCTTTACGTGATAAAGGGGCAGCTGGCGCCCGGCGACCCTATACCGTCAGTGAGGAAGATGGCGCAGTCCCTTGGAGTAACGCCTTCCACGGTGGCAAAGGCTTATCAGGAATTAGAAAGGCAGAAGGTCATTGAAACCATCCGGGCAAAAGGGACGTTTATTGCTCCGGATTGCGGAAGGGATTTGGAAAAGGAGCAGGTTGAAAAGCTGAAACAGAGGATGAAAAGTGAAATCCTGGAGCTGAAAAGGAGCGGGTATTCCCCGGAGGATGTGATGAATTTGGCAAAGGAAATTTATGATTCCATATAGGAGGAGTGGCATATGATTAAAGTTGAAAATGCCGGTAAAGGATATAACCGGGTTATGGCTGTGCAAAATATGGATATAACGGTAGATAGAGGAGAAATCCATGGCGTTATCGGTTCCAATGGAGCGGGGAAGACTACGCTGTTAAAATGTCTGGCAGGTATTTACCGGCTGGATGAGGGAAGCATAAGCTATGATGGTGGGGAAATTTATGATACGCCGGCAACTAAGAAAAGAGTGGCGTATGTTTCGGATAACCAGGAGTTTATTTCCATTTATTCCATAGCGGGAATCCTGAAGCTGTATCAGAATTTTTATGAAGATTTTTCCATCATCAGGTTTGATGAACTGAATAAAAGATTCGGATTGAACAAGAAAAAGACCGTTGGCAGTCTGTCGAAAGGGCAAAAAACAAAGCTGGCGTTTATGCTGGCAATCGCCCAGAGAGCGGATTATCTGATTATGGATGAACCGGAAAGCGGTCTGGATGTGGAGAGCCGGCAGTATTTTAAAGACATTCTGATTGAAGAGGTGGAAAACAGGGAGCTTGGCGTTATCATTTCAAGCCACAATCTTTTGGGACTTGAAAAAATATGCGACAGTCTGACGATTATGGAAAAGGGAAGAAGCCTGTGGCAGGGAACGGCAGATGCACTGATGGGGAGCGCACAGAAATGGCAGGCGGTATGGGAAGATGCGGAGATTCTAAAAAACCTTGAAAAACCTAAATTGCGTATTTGCGGGCAGCTTGGCAGCCTGACGGAATTTTATACGATGGGCAGTCGGGATGAAAACAGGGAGCTTCTGTTAAAAAGCGGTGCAAAGGAACTGGAAGGAAGGCAGATTACCCTGGAGGAGATATACTGTCTGGTAAAAAACAAAGAGACGGATTAGGAGGGCGTGCTATGGAAGAATATAAAAAATTATTTCAAAGGGATAAAAGGTTCTGGCTGTGCGTAGGAGGCATGGTGGCGCTTATTTTGATATTCGGACTTTTGAACTGTCAGAGACTTTTGCAGCAGCTTTCTGAAATGAATAAAACCTTTACGGAGGCTTATGGGGAGGAAGATTCAAAAGAGATAATGCTGGGGCTTTTGGACACATCTGAAATGCTTATGGAATATTCGGGTATAAGCGTTATGTGGATTATTTTTGCGGTTGTTATTTTGGCGCAGTTTATCAAATGGTGCGTTCTGGAAGGAAAAAGAGGAAAAGAATTTGTGAATCTTCTGCCGGTAAAATCTGTCACAGCTGTCATTTATGACTATATTTGCGGAATCTTGTTTTTATGGCTGCCTGTTGTGTTGGAAGGAACAGTTTTAACCATATTTACCCGTACATGGGAGATTACCGGCATTGACTCCGGTTATGTGTGGAGGATAGCGGTAAAAGCTATTTTGTTGTTTTCATTTCTGTATTCCCTGTTGGTTTTTGCAAAAAAAATAACCAGATATATGCCCGGCGTCTTGCTGACGGCTGCCGTTATCTGCTTTGGGGAATTTTTGCTTTATCAAGGCGCTGGTATGTCCGGTGGAACGGATTTGGCGGCAGCAGGGGGATTGCTTGCTTCCATAGGAACGGGCGGGTGTCTGTTTCTTTTGGTACAAATACCGGTGCTTGTGGCGTTATCTTTCTGGTGCGATGGGAAAAGGGATATTGCAGGCGGCGGAATGTTCTATTTTAAATCTGTCCATTTTGTGATGATGGGATTGATTTTTTTAGAGATTTTTCTGGTTTGCGCCAACAGCATTCTGATTCTGATGCAGGTAAGAGGAGCAGCTTATGCGGCTGCCCTGGCGCTGGCGGCTGTATTTAGCGCAGGCGTTCATCATCTGACCTGGGGAAGAGAGAAGGACGCGCCCGTTTTTGCAGGTGTTTTTACAGGCAGAGGAAGGGAGGAGAAATGATGGAGGGAAACCGTGATTATAAGAAACTATTTTCGAGGGACAGGATTTTTCTGCTGTGCTTAACGGGCGTTGTTGCCCTGGTTTTACTCTATGGGCTGGCGGGATGTTATCGGATGATAGAGATACAAAAATTCTATGTGGATGAAATAGCGCTGACGCGGGAGGAATTTTCCCGGAAGGTTGACCTGGTAATGGGATTATGGGGAACTACGGATGTAGATATTGCTTTTTGCGGGATGTTTCAGGTTGTGTGCGGGATAGTGATGGCTGCACAGATTGGAAAGTGGTATCTGTTAGAGGGCAGGCATGGAAAGGAATTTGGGAAGCTTTTGCCAATAAAGAGCGGCAGCTATATTACGTATGATTATATGTGCGGGATTCTTTATATATGGGGTGTGGCTGCCATAAGCTGGCTGGCTGTCAGATGTTATATGGGCGGTATGTATGATTTGGAAAATTATATAAAATGGATGTTTTTGGGACTCCTTGGATTGTTGGTGGAAAATTCTTTTTTATATGTGATGCTTGTATTTGCCGGAAGGATAACAAATAATATGCCGGGCAGGCTGCTTACTTTTTTTGTTATCTGCTTTGGGCTTTATATCATACAGTGGAACATGCAGTGGGATACAGGCGGACTTTACTTTTTCCTCGGCGGATGGGGGATAGATTATAAAGGGACAGCGATACTGACGGTACTGATGATATCAGGCGCAGCTGCGTCCTATGCGTGCGATAAAAAAAGGGATATAGCAGGAAACGGAACTTTTTCTTTTGCCATAGCCCATTATCTGGTACTTGGCGCATTATTTCTGGAACTGGCAGTGCTTTTAAGCGCTATTTTGAAAGAGACGGAAGCCGGGGAAATAATTGGCGTGGCAGCAGGCGTCCTGTTATCGGGTGCGGTTGCCTTCGGCGTTCATTATATTGCTAAACCAAAAAAATTGTAAATATGACAGGGATGTTTGGATTTTTCGGCATCAGGTATTGGTTTTTCATGTAATTTTATCATTTTCTATTTCAACTGTTTTGTGTTAGAATGTATTAAGTGTTCATGGCGGGTATCATATCTGCCATGAACAGACACAGCAGGTTTGGACATAAATGAGGAAATGCCATGAAAAAGGAACAGATAAAAAATAAAGCGGTCAAAATCAGAAAATCCGGCTTAAATGCCCTGGTCAATTTAATATTCAGCAGGATTATGATGGTAGTTATTTTGATGCTTTTGCAGATTGTCCTGCTGTTCCTGTTGTTTACCATTATGGGGGAATATTCCCAGTGGGTGCTTTATTCCCTGAATATCTTAGCTGCAGTGCTGGTGGTTGTCATCATCAACAGCGATGATAATCCGGCGTTTAAGCTGGCGTGGATGGTGCCCCTGTGCGTGGTTCCCGTATTTGGGGCAGTCTTATATCTTTTAGTCAGGGTTAATCCTGCCAGTCTCGGCATTAAAAAAGGACTTCACAAAAGCATTGATGATACAAAGGAATACCTGATGCCCAACGAGGATGTGGTGCAGAGGATGTGGAAGGAAAACGTTCCCATTACCGACCTGGCTTATTATATACAGCATGTAAACGGCTTTCCTTCCTATGACAGGACTGTCGTTCAATATTTTCCCGATGGAGAGGCAAAGCTTTTCGATTTACTGCCGGAGCTGGAAAAGGCGGAGAAATTCATTTTCCTGGAATACTTTATCATCAATCCGGGACGCGTATGGGAGCAGGTTCTGGAAATCCTGGAAAAGAAGGTTGCAGAAGGAGTGGAGGTCCGTCTGATGTATGACGGATTTAATTCAATTCTAAAGCTGCCCCGTAAATATCCTGAAAAGCTCAGGAAAAAAGGAATTAAGGTTCAGGTGTTCGCCCCTGTGATTCCCTTCTTCTCTTCCCACCAGAACTACAGGGACCACCGAAAAATCCTAATAATTGACGGAAAACTTGCATATAACGGCGGCATCAACCTCGCCGATGAGTATATGAACTATATTGAGCGTTTTGGTTATTGGAAGGACACGGCGGTAAAGCTTTCTGGCGATGCGGTAAAAAGCTTTACAGCTATGTTTTTGCAGATGTGGAATATTTCGGCTGCACAAAAAGAGGATTACGGTAAATATCTCAATGCGGACTGTATGCCTGCAAGTCCCGGAAAGAACGGATTTGTGATTCCCTACAACGACGACCCCTGCAACGGGGAAGATGTAGCGGAAGAGGTTTATATGGATATCCTGAATAAGGCGAGAAGCTATGTATACATTATGACCCCTTATCTGATTCCGGAGAATGAGATTATTACAGCGTTGAAATTTGCAGCCCAGAGGGGAATCGACGTGCGGATTATCATGCCCCATATACCGGATAAAAAGGTGACGTTTGCCGTTGCCCACACCTATTACCCGAAGCTTTTGGAAACGGGGGTTAAGATATATGAATTTACGCCGGGCTTTGTCCATGCCAAGATGTTTCTCTCAGATGATATCAAGGCTGTGGTGGGGACTATTAATCTGGATTTCAGAAGTCTTTATGAGCATTATGAGTGTGCGACCTTTATTTATGATAACCCGGTTATCGGGGATATTAAGGAAGATTTCCGCAGGACCTTTGAACAGTGCGAGAGGTTCACGGAAGGGGATTATAAGAAGCTGCCTCTTTCGCATAGGATGACGGGGAGGATTTGCAGATTGTTTGCGCCGTTGATGTGATACATGAAGACAAGAGAGAGGATAATACCGATGAGGCTATAAAAAAAGTGCCTTTAGTACAATATAAAGAAATTCCGGAAAGCGAATATTTAATGTTGCAGGAATTAGCAAAAGAAGTATTAATTGTTTCAAAAAATGATAATGATTCTAATGAGGTTGCACTTACATACAGCCTTGATTATCGAAATTTGATTGCAGAGGGTAAAGAATATATAGGTGTTGCTTTGGGGGATGAACATTCGGTCGATCCATGCATGAATGCGATATCTTACCACTTAATTGCAACTTCCTTAGAATGCGTGGTCATTGTACTCCATAACCATCCGTCGTTGTCAAAATTCTCACTTGAGGATATAAAATTTTTTTTAAGCAATGAAACTGTT
>N._stephensi_709_foregut__coassemble_329_pt1 | contig 18424 bp, 22 predicted proteins | sample N__stephensi_709_foregut__metabat2_low_PE_012 | metagenome-assembled genome bin N | reverse complement strand
CGTTATTTCCCCCTCTTTCAGGTTGTTTCCAAAGTATGACGGCGGTCGTTATAAAGAAGGGGACTCCGTCATGATTTTGGGGAGAGGTCTGGGAACCCATACAATCCCGGTCAGGTTTTTGAATCCGGGAGAATTGGTGGAAGTTGTGGTTAATCCTCGGCAGGATATGTAATTTTATTGTAAAAAGACAGATGTTATCCGGAAGAACTTTGCCAAAACCGGAGCATTTCAAAATCAAAATTCAAACAATATCTTGTAATTTGCTTGCAATTATACCCAAGATGTAGTACTATAATCTGGCGCGGATATTTGAACGGAGCAAGCCCTATATGAATGCGCGGGCGTGCCCGGTTTGTTTTGGGTAAAATGAAGTGAGAGGGATTGGAATGTCTTTAAAGATTAAATTGCAGGTATTTGAGGGTCCGCTGGATTTGCTGCTGTATCTGATAGAAAAGAATAAAGTGGATATTTATGATATTCCCATTGTGGATATTACGGAGCAGTATTTGGAGTATATCAGGCAGATGCACAGGGAAGATATGAACGTCATGAGCGAGTTCCTGGTTATGGCTGCAACATTGATTGACATTAAGTGCAGGATGCTTTTGCCCAAAGAGGTTAATGAGGACGGCGAAGAGGAAGACCCCAGGGCGGAGCTGGTCGAAAAGCTTTTGGAATACAAAATGTACAAATATATGTCCTATGAATTAAAGGACAGGCAGTTAGATGCGGAAAAGGTTTGGTTCAAGGGGAAAACCATGCCGAAAGAGGTAGAGGAGTATACGCCGCCGGTGGATTATGAACAGTTGATTGGCGGGACAAGCCTTTCGGGACTGAGGGAAGTGTTTGAATCCGTTATGAAACGCAGGGAGGATAAAATCGATCCCATCCGTTCCAATTTCGGAAAAATAGAAAAGGACGAAGTGGATATGGATGCCAAGATGGTTTATGTGCAGGATTACATTTTTCTGCAAAAAAGATGCAGTTTCCGCAATCTTCTGGAAAAGCAGCACTCCAAGATGGAGATTATTGTAACCTTTCTTGTTGTTTTGGAGCTGATGAAGGTAGGGAAAATTGTAATAGAGCAGGAAGAAGCGTTTCATGATATTTATATTACCTCAAAGGAGGCAGCATAGTTGGAAAAGAATAAAATGAAAGCGGTATTGGAGTCGGTTCTGTTTACCATGGGTGAATCCGTGGATACCGGCAGGCTTTCCCAGGTTCTGGAAATGGATGTAAAGGAAACAGAAGCGCTTTTAAAGGAATTGAAACAGGAATATGATGAGGATGACAGCCGAGGGGTAACTCTTATGGAGTTGGAAGGAGCTTATCAGATGTGCAGTAAGCCGGATATGTATGAATGGCTGATTAAAATTGCCTCCACTCCCCGTAAGTATACGCTTACGGATTCCCTTTTAGAGACTTTATCCATTATTGCATATAAGCAGCCGGTAACGAAAATAGAAATAGAGAAAATCAGGGGTGTAAGCTGCGACCATGCTGTTAACAGGCTTATGGAGTTTGATTTGATTATGGAGGTGGGCAGGATGGATGCGCCGGGACGCCCCCTTTTATTCGGTACGACGGAGCAGTTTTTGAGGAGCTTTGGCGTTACCAGCTTAGAGGACCTTCCCAGAATGAATACGGACCGCATGGAGGAATTTCGGGAACAGGCGGAAAAAGAGGTACAACTTAAATTGGATATTTAAAGACCTGCCTGAATATACTGTAAAAAACAGTATGGGGAAAAGCATATGGGCAAGGGAATGAAGAAGGGCACAAGGAGAATAGCAGTTATTTTCCTGTGCTTTTTTATATTGTATTGCGGTATATATCAATTTATGGAACATTCCGCCACGGGGGCGGGAGAGGTAAGGGAAACATCCGAAGCCGGAAATGGGGCGCAAATAACAGGGATGGAGGCAGAGGAGCAGGAAAACGGGACGGAACAGGAACCGGCAACGGAAAATGGGACGGAACAGGAACCGGAAACGGCAGCAGAACAGGAGGAGCTGCGGCTGTATGCAAAGGCGGCGCTGCTGATGGATGCCTCCAATAACCGGGTTTTATATGAAAAAAACGGCTATGAGGTCATGCCTATGGCGTCCACCACCAAAATTATGACGGCAATTCTGGCATTGGAATACGGCAATCTGGAGGATGAGGTAACGGTTTCGAAAAAGGCGGCGTCCATGCCGAAGGTGCATTTGGGGATGCGTGAAGGGGAGGTATATAAGCTGAAGGATTTGCTGTTTTCCCTGATGCTGGAATCCCACAATGATTCTGCCGTGGCGATAGCGGAGCACATAGGTGGGAGTACGGAAGGGTTTGCGGCGCTCATGAACCAGAAGGCGCGGGATTTGGGATGCGAAAACACATGGTTTATTACCCCTAACGGGCTGGATGCAGTCCAGGGGGATAAAATCCATTCCACTACGGCGTATGACCTGGCTAAGATTGCTTCTTATGCGGTCAGGAATGATTTATTTGTTACCCTGGTGGGAACAAAAAGCCATAGCTTTTCAGAGCAGAGGAACGGACGGGGCTTTGCCGTTTACAACAAGGATTTGTTTCTGGAAATGATGGACGGGGCAATCGGCATCAAAACAGGATTTACCAACCAGGCGGGGTATTGTTTTGTGGGCGCAGTCAGGAAGGATGACAGAACCCTGGTTTCCGTTGTGCTGGCAAGCGGGTGGCCGCCTCATAAAACCTATAAATGGGCGGATACCAAGGAACTGATGGCTATGGGCGTAGAGGATTATAGCATAAAAAATGTGGATGGTATCAGGATACCGGAGCAGATAGCGGTGGTAAACGGTGTGGAAGAGAGCGTTCCATTACATATGGAATGGCAGGAGGTCAATATGCTTCTGGCGGATTGGGACGAGGTAAAGGTAAGCGTGGACATAAAGGAAAATTTGGAGGCGCCTGTGGAAAAAGGAGAAATAGCCGGTTATGAAAATATAGAGGTAAACGGTCAGTTGTTTTATACTTTCCCCATAGAGACAGCCGCAGCCATGGAGGAGTATACCTATGATTACTGCCTGAAATATCTGGTTGATTTATTCCTGTATGGCATAGGATGGGATGAATAGGAAAAAACTCGCTGAAATACTGTAAAAAATGCAAATTTTATCTAGCCTGACTTGAAATTCTGTGTTATACTTCTAAAGGTATGTTAATGGGTTTACTCTGCCCATTCACAAAAATCGTTATTCTTTTAATTAATATAAAATGGAGGTTTGAAAAATGAGTAATTCTTCACAAGCGAGTCAAAGAATTGCAGCTTTACTCGATGACAACAGTTTCGTTGAAATTGGTGCACAGGTTACTGCCAGGGCAACCGATTTCGATCTGAAACAAACCGACACCCCTTCAGACGGCGTGATTACCGGCTATGGGGTAATTGACGGCAATCTTGTGTATGTTTACAGCCAGGACGCATCCGTGTTAAACGGCACTGTAGGCGAAATGCATGCAAAGAAAATTGCCGGCCTCTATGATCTGGCATTAAAGATGGGAGCGCCCGTTATCGGGTTGATCGATTCAGCCGGACTTAGACTGCAGGAAGCGACTGATGCGTTAAATGCATTTGGGGAAATCTATATGAAACAGACGCTGGCTTCCGGTGTGATTCCGCAGATTACTGCAATCTTTGGTCCATGCGGCGGCGGACTTGCATTGATTCCCACACTGACAGATTTTACTTTCATGGAGGAAAACAAGGCGAAGTTGTTTGTAAATTCCCCCAATGCACTGGATGGGAACTATACCGATAAGTGTGATACTGCGGCGGCGGATTTCCAGAGTAAAGAAGCAGGCATCGTTGATGTGGTGGCAGATGAGGGCGAGATTATGGCGCAAATCAGGAACCTTGTTGCGATGCTCCCCGGCAATAATGAGGATGATGCTTCCTATGAGGAATGCACCGATGATTTGAATCGTGCAACCCCGGAGCTTGCAGGCTGTGTGGGAGACACCTTCATCGCATTATCCGTTATTGCGGACAACAATGCTTTCTTTGAGACAAAAGCAGATTATGCAAAGGATATGGTAACGGGCTTTATGAAGTTAAACGGCATGACAGTAGGCGCTGTTGCCAACCGCAGCGAGGTATGTGATGCTGAAGGAAAGGTAACGGAGAAAATGGATGCGGTATTAACAGCCAAGGGCTGTGAGAAGGCTGCTGATTTCATTCAGTTCTGTGACGCCTTCAATATTCCCGTTTTGTCCCTGACAAACGTAAAGGGCTATGAAGCCACTGTCTGCTCCGAAAAGAAAATGGCAAAAGCAGCTGCAAAGCTTACATACGCTTTCGCAAACGCCACAGTGCCCAAGGTCAATGTGGTAATCGGACAGGCTATGGGAAGCGCATATGTGGCAATGAATTCCAAGGCAATCGGCGCAGATATGACAATGGCATGGCCTACAGCGCAGATTGGCGCTATGGACGCTAAGACGGCGGCGCAGATTATGTATGACGGACAAGGCTCCGAGGTCATTGACCAGAAGGCAAAGGAATATGCAGCTGCCCAGACAAGTGCGGCAGGAGCAGCCAAAAGAGGATATGTTGACCGGATTGTAGAAGCGGCTGATACAAGAAAATATGTAATCGGCGCATTTGAGATGCTTTTCACAAAGAGAGATGAGCGCCCGGATAAAAAACACGGAACAGTATAAGAAAGGATGATATAAGATATGAAAAAATTCTTGTTAGTCTTAGCTCTTGTGGGATGTGTTTTTGGAATGACTGCCTGCGGCAGCGATGAAACGGCGGAAGAGTTCCCTGTTTCCATTGAGGATATTACAAGCACCACAGAGGGACTTTTCAGTGACCTTGACGGTGCAACTGCCCAGGGTCTGGTAGAAAGCCTTGCATCACAGCTGGATGCCAGCTATGCAAGCGGTACAGGAGAGTTGTTTATAAGCGCCTGTGAGAACTGGACGGCTGCCAAAGAAGAAATCGGCAGTTATACCGGTGTTGTAGGAGACAGCGTCAGGGTAGAGGGAGACATGGACGAATTTACAATCTTCTGTGAAATCGAAGGAAGCGCCCGCAACGCAGATGTGGAATTGTATTATACAAAGGACAGGCTTGTAATTCCCGAGATGATGATAAGCCCCCAGTATACGCTGGGCGAGAAAATGGAAAAGGCGGCATTAAACACCCTGCTTGGCATGGGCACCGTATTTATTGTGCTGATTCTGATTATGCTTATTATCATGGCTTTTGGAATCATTCCCAAAATCGAAAAGTCCCTTGCCGGTAAAAAGGCTAAGAGCGGTGCAAGTGCAGGTGCGGCAGTTGACAATACAATCGCACAGATTATTGAAAAAGAAGAGCTTTCCGATGATACGGAGCTGGTGGCTGTTATTGCGGCGGCAATCGCGGCAAGCGAAGGTGCGGCAGGCACGGACGGCTTTGTAGTCAGAAGCATTAAGAGAGCAAATACAAATAAATGGCAGAGAGCCTAATATAGGAGGATATCAGAGATGAAAAATTATACCATTACCGTAAATGGAAACGTATATGACGTAGTAGTAGAAGAAGGCGCGTCCACAGGCGCCGGCGCAGCAGCGCCTAAGGCGGCTCCCAAGGCAGCTCCCAAAGCGGCACCGGCAGCAGCTCCCGCGGCAGGCGGAGCAGCAGGCAGCATCAAAATCGAAGCAGGCGCAGCCGGAAAAGTATTTAAGGTAGAGGCAAGCGTAGGTCAGGCAGTGAAGAAGGGCGATACCGTTTTAATCCTGGAAGCTATGAAAATGGAAATTCCCCAGGTTGCTCCTGAGGATGGAACCGTTGCAAGCATCAATGTAAATGTCGGGGATCCTGTTGAAGCAGGTGCAGTACTTGCTACATTAAACTAATACAGACGATGAAGCGTTTGTAAATAAAACAGGAGGTTAACGAGATGGAATATATTACAAGTACATTGAGCAATCTGGTTCATCAGACAGCGTTTTTTAACCTGACATGGGGCAATTACCTGATGATTCTTGTTGCTTGTGTATTTCTTTATCTGGCTATCGCAAAAGGCTTTGAACCCTTGCTTTTAACGCCGATAGCATTTGGTATGCTGTTAGTTAATATCTATCCGGATATTATGGCGCCCATTCAGGACGGAAGCGCCGGCGGCTTACTGTATTACTTCTATTTACTGGATGAATGGGCAATCCTGCCGTCCCTGATTTTCATGGGAGTAGGCGCCATGACCGATTTCGGTCCCCTGATTGCCAATCCCAAGAGCTTTATATTGGGGGCATCCGCACAGTTTGGTATTTTCGCAGCTTACTTCGGGGCGATTGCTTTAGGCTTTAACGACAAGGCGGCGGCGGCAATCTCCATTATCGGCGGGGCAGACGGACCTACGTCTATTTTCCTGGCAGGCAAGCTGGGACAGACGGCGCTCCTTGGACCTATCGCAGTAGCGGCATATTCCTATATGTCACTGGTGCCGATTATCCAGCCGCCCATTATGAAGTTATTTACCACGGAAAAGGAAAGAAAAATTAAAATGGGACAGCTTCGTCCTGTCAGCAAGTTAGAGAAGATTCTTTTCCCGATTGTGGTTACCATCGTTGTATGTCTGATTCTTCCTACAACCGCTCCTTTGGTTGGTATGCTGATGTTAGGCAACTTATTCAGGGAGTCCGGCGTGGTAAGGCAGCTGACGGAAACAGCTTCCAATGCCCTGATGTATATCGTGGTTATTCTCCTCGGCACATCCGTAGGCGCAACCACAAGTGCGGAAGCGTTCTTAAATGTGGCTACCTTAAAGATTGTTGCATTAGGTCTGATTGCTTTTGCATTTGGTACGGCTGCCGGCGTATTGTTCGGTAAGCTGATGTGCGTAGCGACACACGGACAGGTAAATCCTTTAATCGGTTCTGCAGGCGTATCCGCAGTTCCTATGGCGGCCCGTGTATCCCAGAAGGTAGGTGCGGAATATGACCCTACCAACTTCCTGCTGATGCATGCCATGGGTCCCAATGTTGCCGGCGTTATCGGTACCGCAGTTGCAGCCGGAACCTTTATGGCGATTTTCGGAGTGTTCTAAGTAAACGATTAGCATTGGGGAAATTTTCCCCGGTGCGGGCTTATTGCGAAAGGGCAATAAGATGATTATAAAATTATGGAGGAAAAAGTAATGGCAAAACCTGTTAAAATTACAGAAACAATTTTACGTGATGCTCATCAGTCCCTGATTGCTACCAGAATGCCTACCGAGTTGATGCTTCCCATCATTGATAAGATGGACAAGGTCGGTTATCATTCCGTAGAGTGCTGGGGTGGTGCAACATTTGACGCATCTCTTCGTTTCTTAAAAGAAGATCCCTGGGAGAGACTGAGAAAATTAAAAGACGGCTTTAAAAACACAAAGCTGCAGATGTTATTAAGAGGGCAGAATGTATTGGGCTACCGTCACTATGCAGATGACGTTGTAGAGCATTTCGTCCAGAAATCCGTTGCAAACGGTATTGATATTATCCGTATCTTCGACTGCTTAAACGACCTCCGCAACCTGGAGACGGCAGTTAAGGCTTGTAAGAAGGAAGGCGGACATGCACAGATTGCTTTGTCTTACACATTAGGCGACGCTTATACGGAGCAGTATTGGATGGACATTGCAAAGAAAATTGAGGAAATGGGCGCTGATTCCATCTGTATCAAGGATATGGCAGGACTTCTGGTTCCCTATGAAGCAAGCAAGCTGATTACCGCATTAAAGAGTGCGACAGAGCTTCCTATCCAGCTCCATACCCACTATACCTCCGGTGTGGCAAGCATGACATATTTAAAGGCTGTAGAAGCGGGTGTTGATGTAATTGATACCGCTATGAGTCCTTTTGCACTGGGTACTTCCCAGCCTGCAACAGAGGTAATGGTTGAGACCTTTAAGGGCACGGAATATGATACCGGCTTTGACCAGGATTTACTGGCTGAAATCGCAGATCACTTCGCTCCTTACAGGGAAGAGTGCTTAAAGACCGGTCTTTTGAATCCCAAGGTTATGGGCGTTAATATCAAGACTTTATTGTACCAGGTACCCGGCGGTATGCTTTCCAACATGGTAAGCCAGTTGAAGGAGCAGAATGCAGAGGATAAATACGACGAAGTATTAAAGGAAATCCCCAAGGTACGTAAGGATTTCGGCGAGCCTCCGCTTGTTACGCCGTCTTCCCAGATTGTAGGCACACAGGCAGTTATGAACGTCCTTATGGGCGAGCCTTACAAGATGGCTACAGGACAGACCAAAGACTTGTTAAGCGGCAAATACGGCGAGACCGTTAAGCCCTTCAATGCAGAGGTTCAGAAAAAGGTTATCGGCGATGCAGAGGTAATTACCTGCCGTCCTGCTGACTTATTAGAGCCTGAATGGGATAAGCTGAAAGAAGAGTCTAAGGAGTGGGCAAGAAGCGATGAGGATGTATTATCCTACGCATTGTTCCCCCAGGTAGCAGTTGATTTCTTCAAATACCGCAAGGCACAGGAAGAAAAAGTGGATTTAACACAGGCTGATACAAAGAACGGGGCTTATCCTGTTTAAGATTGGATTTTGAGAAATATTATATGAAATCATGGGAAAGGCACGTTGTCGGAGGATGGCGTGTCTTTTTACTGCGATTTCTTATCAATCCCCCCTCTTTTCTTACAGACACATGCTGTCATTGAAGAAAAGAATATGCTATACTGTACATGAAATGAGGAAAGACTATAGGCGGCAGGTAGTTTGAAGAGGAAACAGCATATGAATGAACAGAAACGGAGAATAGACTATACGGTTGCCTGTGTAAATGAATTTGCGCAGGCGCAGAACCTGGGAGTAAGGGAAGCATTTCAATACTTATTTCAATTTAAAGGTATTGAATTTATAAAAGAAAATTATGAGATAGAACACACTTTATCTTTTGAGACAGTATTGGAAGACCTTTTGATACTATGTGAGAAGAATGGAGGAACGATATGATTCTATATCATGGAAGTAATGTGAAAATAGATAGTATTAATCTGTCAATGTGCAGACCATATAAGGTTTTTGGAAGAGGCTTCTATTTGACGGATATGAGGGAACAGGCAGAGAGGATGGCGCAAAGAGTTGCCAGAATTTATGGTGGTTTACCTGTTTTGAATGTATTTGAAATGCAGGATGATTTTGCAACAATATCAGATATCGTTGTCAAGGATTTTGGGACCAGAACCTCAGAAGAGTGGGCAGAGTTTGTGATGAATAACAGGAATAAATCTTTTGACAATATTCATGACAGTTTGTGTAATCAGGATAACAAATATGATATAGTTATAGGACCCGTTGCCGATGATAATATGGCATTACTATTCCGACAGTATAAAAATGAAATGATTGATTTTGAAACACTGTTAAAGGGAATGGTATATAAAGTGACATCCTCACAGTATTCCTTCCATACAGAAAAAGGTATCAGGTTGTTGAGAAAGGTGGCAGATTAAAGTGGATAAACAAAAACAATTAGTTGAATATGTGCTTCAAGATATCATCTATATGATGACAACAGAGCAAAATATGGAATATGATGAAGCCATGAATAAGTTTTATAATTCGGAAGTGTTTGAAAAGCTGCAGGATAAGGAAACAGGATTATATATGGAAAGTCCGGCGTATGTATATGATTTATTTAAAGATGAGTGTAATTTTGGGCATATAGTGCAGGCGGAAATTTAGAAAAACAAAAAGCCGGAGGAAAAATCAATGGAAGAAACAAATAGAAAAATAGTACCTTATACAAGAAATATTGCCTATTATGAAACAGACCAGATGGGCATTGTCCACCACTCCAATTATATCAGATGGTTTGAAGAGGCAAGAATTGATTTCCTTGAAAAAATTGGTCTGCCTTATAGCAAAATGGAAGAGGAGGGAATCCTGATTCCTGTTTTGTCCGCAGCCTGTGAGTATAAATATGCCATGCGTTTTGGACAGAGGTTTCAGATTACATTATATATTGTATCCTTTACAGGAGTAAAATTTTGCGTGCAATATGAAGTGACGGATGCGGACACGGGAAAGCTTCATGCCACGGGGAAATCCAGCCATTGTTTCGTAACGAATGCTATGATACCTATCCGCATGAAAAAAGAGTATCCGGATATTTACCAAATTCTGATGGGATATGTGCAGCCCGAATAGTCCGGGGATAAAAGCCCGGGCTTGACAAATGTTTTCAAATATACTAAGATAACGTATGTTATCGATTATTGTGCGGAAAGAGGCTCCGCCGCGAAAGAGAAGGGATTAAATTATGGCAAGAAAAATCAGTATTACCAAGGAAATGCTTATAAACAGCGCTTTTGGAATGGCAAGGGAGGAAGGGCTTAAGGAGGTAACGGCAAGAAAGCTTGCGGCGAAGGCGGGCTGTTCCACCCAGCCCATATTCCGTGTCTACAGCAATATGGATGAAATGTATGATGAGGTCTATAGTATGGCAGTTGCCTATTTTTCTGATTACTATGGGAAGTATCCGGGACAGAGCCAGGTTCCTTTTACCAATCTGGGGATGGCTTATATTGAGTTTGCAGGGAAAGAACCACAGCTATTCCGCATGTTATTTTTGGAGAAAAAGCGGTGCGACGCCTCTTTATTCAGCATTTTGAACGGAAAGACCGGTGCGCTCCACAAGGAGATTGCCAGGGCGCAGGAACAGGGGGCAAAAGACCCCAGCGGGATTTTTATGCGGATGTGGATTTTTATCCATGGAGCAGCCAGCATGATGACTACAGGGGATTATGACCTTTCCATGGAGGAAACAAGAGGACTTTTGGAAGAAGCCTATGCGTCTTTTATCAGGTAAAGGCAGTAAGGAGCAGACAGCAGGGAAAAGTTCATAAGAAAATGAAGTAATAGTAGTAATAGCAAAAAAAACAGCAGAGAAAGCGGATAAGGGAACAAAGGGAGTTACAATGGCAGAGGAAACAGGTAGAATGGAGCATACGGATATCATAGAGCTTATGAAGGAACGCTATGTCAAAATGAGCAAAAGTCATAAGAAAATAGCATCCTATATCATGGACCATTATGACCAGGCGGTATTTATGACGGCGGCGCAGCTTGGGAAGGAAGTGGAAATCAGCGAGTCCACGGTGGTGCGTTTTGCATCGGGGCTGGGCTTTGAAGGCTATCCTGAGTTTCAGCACGCCTTGGAGGGCTGGGTAAAGAACGAATGGAACAGCGTTGCAAAGGTTGGGATGAAATACGGCAAGAGCACCCAGTCGGAAATCCTCACAAGCGTTTTAAATTCCGATATTGAAAAGATAGCGGATACCCTGCTGAATGTGGATGTGGCTGCCTTTGAAGCAGCTGTGGATATTATTCTGGAGGCAAAGCATGTATATGTGGCAGGACTGCGCAGCTGCGAGCCTTTGGCGGATTTTTTAAGCTTTTACCTGACTATGATAAGGGGAGACGTTATTTTAATCAGGACCACATCCGTGACGGAAATTTTTGAGCAGATGATACGTGTGGATGAAAATGATGTGGTAATCGGCATCAGCTTTCCCAGGTATTCCATGCGTACCTTAAAGGCAATGGAATTTGCCAACGACAGGAATGCCAAGGTAATTGCCATTACGGATTCCGTTCATTCGCCCATGAATTTGTATTCCTCCTGTAACCTGTGCGCCAGGAGCGACATGGTTTCTATCGTGGATTCCCTGGTGGCGCCCTTAAGCCTGATTAATGCCCTTGTGGTTGCTCTCTGCCTGAGGCAGCCGGAGCAGGTAACGGGCAATTTGAAGGAGTTGGAAAAGGTATGGGGGAATTATCAGGTTTATCTCAATGATGAGATTAATTTCATTGATGATGAGCCTGTTTTAAACAATCCCCTTACAAAGGAAGAGTATGAGTAGAGTAATTGTAATAGGCGGCGGCGCCGCAGGTATGATGGCGGCTGTGGCGGCGGCAGAAAGAGGACATCAGGTAACCCTTTTGGAAAGAAATGAAAAGCTTGGGAAAAAGCTTTTTATCACGGGAAAGGGGAGATGCAACCTGACCAATGCCGCGGATATAGAGGAAATTTTTGACCATGTAGTAAACAACCGGAAATTTTTGTACAGCGCCTTATATGGATTTGATAACCATGCCTGCATGGATTTTTTTGAGGAAAACGGTCTGCGCCTGAAGGTGGAGCGGGGAAACAGAGTATTTCCCCTTTCCGACCATTCTTCTGATGTGATCAAGACCCTGGAAAAGAGGCTTAGGGCGCTTTCGGTAAAAGTCAGGCTTCACACCCGTGTGGAAAGCCTTTTGACGGAAGACGTTCAGGATAAAAAGCGCATAACAGGCGTTAGGGACGAAAAGGGAAAGCGGTATGAGGCAGATGCCGTCATTCTTGCTACAGGCGGGATTTCCTATCCTTCCACCGGCTCCACGGGAGACGGATACAGGATGGCAGAGGAGACGGGACACAGAGTTACGGAACGTTACCCGGCGCTTGTGCCCCTGAAGGCGAAGGAAAGCTGGTGCAGGGACTTAATGGGGCTTTCCCTAAAGAATGTGACCGCAGTTTTTAAAGAAGGCAAAAAAGTATTGTATACGGAGTTTGGGGAAATGCTTTTTACCCATTTCGGCGTCAGCGGACCGATTATATTAAGCGGCGCAAGCGTTATTAACCAGAGACTTTCCCAAAATGAGATACAGCTTTTTATTGATTTGAAGCCTGCACTGACCGGGGAACAGCTGCAAAGGCGGCTGACCAGGGATTTTGAGCAGAATGGGCAGAAGCAGTTTAAAAATGCCTGCGGCGGACTGTTTCCCGCAAGGCTTGTGCCTGTTATGATAGCTCTTTCCGGCATTGACCCGGAGAAAAGGAGTTGTGAAATCAGCAAAGAGGAAAAACGCAGCTTTGCGGCGTGTATCAAAGCCCTTCCCCTGACTATTACAGGGATGGGCGGCTATGAGGAAGCCATTGTGACAAGGGGCGGCGTCAGCACGGCGGACATCAATCCCTCCACCATGGAATCGAAAAGGGTCGGCGGGCTGTATTTTGCAGGAGAGATGATTGATGTGGATGCTTTTACCGGCGGCTACAATTTGCAGATAGCCTGGTCAACGGGAAGACTGGCAGGGGAGTCGGTAACGGATTGATGGAAGAATTTTATGAAACGGAAACCAATCCGGCAGGGAAGGAAAGGACGACCGACCAAATCTATAAAGAAATTCGAGAATTGATTGAAGGAAAATAAAGAAATAGAAAGAATAGACAGAAAGAAATAGATAGAAAGAAATAGATAGAAAGAACAGGTAAAAAGAATCAATAAAAAGAATTGATAAAAAGCATCAATAAAAAGAATAAATAAAAATAATAAATAGAAAAGAAAGATAAGGAAATTAAGAGGAAGCAGCATGAGTTACAGTATAGCCATTGACGGACCGGCAGGTGCGGGGAAAAGCACCATTGCCAAAAAGATTGCAAAACAGATGAAATTTATTTACGTGGATACGGGAGCTATGTACCGCGCCATGGCGCTGCATATTTTGAGGAAGGGTATTTCGCCGGAGGATGGGGCGGCAATCAGCCGGGCATGTGAGGACGCGGATATTACCATCCGTTATGAGAACGGGGAGCAGGTTGTACTGCTGAACGGGGAAAATGTAAACGGGCTGATTCGGACGGAAGAAGTGGGAAATATGGCTTCTGCAAGCTCGGTTAACGGCGATGTACGTAAAAAGCTGGTTTCCTTACAGCAAAAGCTTGCCGGAACAGCCGATGTGGTTATGGACGGCAGGGATATTGGCACCTGTGTGCTTCCCCATGCGGATGTAAAGGTATATCTGACGGCGTCCTCCAAGGTCCGCGCCAAGAGGCGGTATGACGAGCTGACCTTGAAGGGATGCGCCTGTGATTTGGATAAAATCGAACAGGACATCATTGAACGGGATGAGCGGGATATGAACCGGGAGATTTCCCCTCTAAGGCAGGCGGAGGATGCGGTTTTAGTTGATTCTTCAGATTTGGGGATTGATGAGGTAGTAGAAGCGGTCATCAGACTGGCAAAAAAGACGGAAAATGCATGATATGGGAGAAATGAAATGGAAGTCAGACGGGCAAAGACGGCCGGATTTTGTTTTGGTGTAAAGCGCGCCATGGATAAGGTGTATGAACAGATAGAAAAAGGAGAAAATATCTATACATACGGACCCCTGATTCATAATGAGTCCGTTGTTGCAGAACTGGAAAAGAAGGGCGTAACCGTAATTGAAGGAGTAGAAGCGTTAAGGCAGATAAAGGAAGGAAGCGTGGCCATCCGTTCCCACGGGGTGTCCAAGGAGATTTATGATATCTTGGAAGAACGGCATTTGAAGTGCATAGATGCAACCTGCCCCTTTGTCAAAAAGATACATCGGATTGTGGAAAAAGAGAGTGAAGCGGGGAGACAGATTATTATTATCGGGAACGATTCCCATCCGGAAGTGGAGGGGATTAAAGGATGGTGTAAAAACGGGGCGGTTGTAATAGAATCGGTTTCCCAGGCGCAAAATCTCCGATTGCCCGAGAATCAAAAGGTGTGCACGGTCTCACAGACGACATTTAACTACAATAAATTTCAAGAATTAGTTGAAATTATTTCTAAAAAAGGTTATGATATAAATGTTGTAAATACGATTTGTAATGCTACAGAGGAAAGACAGACGGAGGCCGCAGCCATTGCGGAAGAAGTTGACGCCATGATAGTGATAGGCGGTACTCACAGCTCTAATACGAGAAAACTCTTTGAAATCTGCAGGGAGAAATGTGAGAACACTTTTTATATACAGACACTGGACGACCTATACGGCAGGCTGCCCAAAGAAGTCGATTTGGTGGGAATTACCGCTGGGGCTTCAACCCCAAACAATATTATTGAGGAGGTTCAAAATTATGTCAGAATTAACTTTTGAACAAATGCTTGAGGAGTCTTTGAAAACAATTAGAAATGGAGAAATCGTTGAAGGTACCATCATCGACGTAAAGCCGGATGAAGCTGTCTTGAACATTGGATATAAGTCTGATGGTATTCTTACCAGAAATGAATACACCAACGAAGCAAATGTGGATTTAACAAAGATTTTAAATGTCGGCGACAAGATGGAAGTAAAAGTGATTAAGGTCAATGACGGAGAAGGGCAGGTGCTCCTGTCTTATAAGAGACTTGCCTTAGAAAAAGGCAATAAGAGAATACAGGAAGCCTTTGAAAATAAGGAAGTGTTGAAGGCAAAGGTGGCACAGGTTTTAGATGGCGGTTTGAGCGTCGTTGTGGAAGAAGTAAGGGTTTTCATTCCTGCAAGTCTTGTGTCCAATGTTTATGAAAAAGATTTAACCAAATATGCGGATCAGGAAATAGAATTCGTTATCAGTGAATATAATCCTAAGAGAAGAAGATATATCGGGGACCGCAAGCAGCTTCTTGTTGCAAAGAAAGCTGAGCAGCAGAGAGAACTGTTTGAGAAAATCCACATCGGCGATGTAGTGGAAGGCACTGTTAAAAATGTAACGGACTTCGGCGCATTTATTGATTTGGGCGGTGCAGACGGTCTTCTCCATATTTCCGAGATGTCATGGGGAAGAGTTGAGAATCCTAAAAAGGTGTTTAAGGTTGGAGAGCCGATTAAAGTCCTGATTAAAGATATTGAAGGGATCAAGATTGCCCTCAGTTTGAAGTTTGAGGATTCCAATCCGTGGAAGGATGCGGCGGAAAAATATGCCGCAGGCAAAGAGGTAACGGGAAAAGTAGCGAGAATGACGGATTTTGGCGCATTTGTAGAATTGGAAGAGGGTGTGGATGCATTACTGCATGTATCCCAGATTTCCAAAGAGCATATTGAAAAGCCTTCTGACGTATTGACAGTAGGACAGGAAATAACAGCCAAAATTGTTGATTTTAATGAAGATGAAAAGAAAATCAGCTTAAGCATAAAGGCGTTGCTTGCACCGGAGCCTGCAGAGGCGGATGCAGATGCTGATGCAGACGTTGTTTCTGTTGATATTGATAAGGTTATTGCCGAAGAATCGGAAGAAAGTGCTGAGTAAAAATGGCTTTGTTGTATGATTATGAACAGTTTAAGAAAGCGGTCTTTGAATTGACCCGTATTGATTTGAACTGCTATAAGGAAAAGCAGATGAAGCGCAGGATTGATACCTTGATTGCCAAGAACGGTGTTAAAGGGTATGATACTTATGTGGAGTTACTGCGTACTGATAGCCAGAAATTTGATGAGTTTGTGAATTATCTGACTATAAATGTTTCGGAATTTTACAGGAATCCCGAACAGTGGGCGTATATGGACAAACAGGTAATTCCGCAGCTGCTTCACAGATTTGGTCCTAAATTAAAAATTTGGAGCGCAGCCTGTTCAACGGGAGATGAACCTTATTCCCTGGTTATGGCGCTGTCAAGGCATTTGCCATTAAATCAGATTAGTATTTATGCTACAGATATTGATAATCAGGTATTGGATAAGGCGAAGGCAGGACTGTACAATGAAAAGAGCATTACATCTGTGCCGGATGATTTTAAGAAAAAGTATTTTACAAAGGTAGGTCCTTCATACCAGATTTCTGATGAAATTAAATCCAGAGTGACTTTTCAGAAGCATAATCTGTTAAAGGATTCTTATCCGAAGGATTGTCATTTTATTGTATGCAGAAATGTGCTGATATACTTTACGGAAGAGGCAAAGGATGATATTTTCACAAAGTTTTATCAGTCCCTGGCGCATAAGGGTATTTTATTTATCGGAAGCACCGAACAAATTATTAATTTTAAGCAGATAGGATATGAAAGACGGGATTCCTTTTATTATGAAAAGCCTTGAGACGGAAATTCCATATTCTTAGTAAAAAGTATGCATAAAGGGAGTTGCCGGGTACAGCTCCCTTCTCTTTTTTCCGGATGCACGAGCCGGAAAAAAGAAAAGTATAGATGCGCACTAACGGCTGGATTTATTAACTAATTGTCTCTTTATTGGTGTAAGCGTCTAATTTATACTATGGTTAGTACTTATAGTATAGGCGGTTGACTGATGGATATAGTTGATTTTGGAAAGAGAGTTAGACAAAAACGAATAGAGAGTAATCTTACACAGGAAGAATTAGCAGAGAAGACGGATTTAAGTGTGGGCTATATCGGTATGATTGAAAGAGGAAAGAGAGTGCCGAGTCTGGATACGTTTGTTATGCTTGCTGATGAATTGAATGTGACGGCGGATGAATTATTGAGTAATTCCATTAAAAAGGCGTATCAGAGCCGTTTACGAAAGTATGAAGAAAAGCTGGAGCTGTTAAACAGGAAAGAAATGAAAAAAGTTTGTTCGGTTCTGGATATCTTACTGGAAATAGAGGGATAATAGCAGAATAACAATGGAATAAAGCGTGTATTTTTATGTCTGTGAATGTGAATGGGATTCAGCTATTATTAGTTATATAGTTAACCAGTCAACAAATATTTATTGAATTGCGATAAATATTTGTTGACTGGTTTTGCTTTAGGTGGTATATTTATATAAATGAGGTAAATAGTAACGTAAGATGATAGATGAATGATAAGCGCAGGGCAGGATCGGGAGTGCTGGATATATGAAAAGAGAAAAGCGGATTTCATCCGGAAGTATCCAATACATTGGTTTTATTCTTGGCATTTTGGTTTTAATAGGACTTTATGGACTGTGTATTTTCAGTATTATAGAGGAGAGGCAGGAAGAGACAGGAAAGTCGATGGATGGGCTGATAGAACTTTATTTTTCCCCGTCAAATATTTATGGGTGGGATGGAATCGGGGAGGATATTTCCATAGCGTCTTATAACGGAGGCGGTTTGATGACAGGAGATTCTGTAATAACAGCAGTTAAAGTCCGGCAAAATGGGAAGACTTTCCGGTATTCCGGCTATTATCCCAAAGACAATTCTTCCGGTACAAAGTACAGCAGCCTCTTAGGTCTCAGAATGTACATATATGTGGAAGATGCCTGCAATGATGAAATAGAAGAACTTGAGGTTGCTTCTGATTATGGGGGAAAAGTAATTGACGTACATGCAGAGTTTTCTGACCGGAAAGAATATTATTCTATAAAATATGAAGATGGAGAGTATTTGCCGAATTTTTTGATGGAAAAAGAGATTAAAATGTCAGGGGAGGAAATTGTTTCATTAAAAGAGGAAGGCAAGCAGGTGCTTGAGCAGATAGTATATGAAAGATATTGCAGACAGCAACAGGATACGCAAAAAATAACCGGCGCTACTGTATGCTTTGCGATATTGCTTGCTGTATGGATACTCATCATGTCGCCTTTCCGTTTTGCAAAAAGCGACTTTACCAATCCGCGAGGAGAAATAAGTACATAGGGTATGGTAAGCGGATAGCAGTCTTATGGCGGCAGCGGTTGTGTGGTGCACAGGCGGATGTGCTTATGGAAAT
>N._stephensi_709_foregut__coassemble_327_pt1 | contig 18432 bp, 15 predicted proteins | sample N__stephensi_709_foregut__metabat2_low_PE_012 | metagenome-assembled genome bin N | reverse complement strand
AAGCGGGAGCTTTGGAGGAGTAGTCGTTGTTCGGTTTTGAGGGTACTGCCCGTAAAAATAGGTTTCAGAGGAAAAAGTTCTGTGAAGGACTTTTTTTTGTGTACAATTTGTGTTACAATAAAACAAATGTGGGAAAAGGTTTATACAAGTCATAAAAAATGATTTGTATTGGAGAGGTGAACAAATGGATACGAAGATTTTACTTGAGAACGGGACTAATGAATTAGAAATTTTAGAATTTATGCTGGATGGTAATTCTTATGGGATTAATGTGGCAAAGATTAGGGAGATTATTAATTATACTCCTGTAACGCCGGTTCCCAATGCTCATCCCAGTATTGAAGGAATATTCATGCCAAGGGATACGATGATTACAGCGATTGATTTAAAAAACTGTCTTCAAAAAGGTTCCTCGGAACAGTCGGGATTATTTATTATTACAAATTTTAATAAATTGGATATTGCTTTCCATGTTGATCAGGTAATTGGAATCCATAGGGTTTCATGGACTGAGATTATTAAGCCGGGAGCAACCGTATCCACTACGGAAGATGGTGTGGCCACGGGTATCATTAAAATAGACGGAAAGCTTATTATTATTCTGGATTTTGAAAAAATAGTATGTGATATCAGTCCTGAGACAGGACTTAAGTTATCCGATGTAGACCAGTTCCAGCATAGGGACAGAATTAATGTTCCGCTTTTGGTCGTAGAGGATTCTCCTCTATTAAATAAATTGATTGTAGATTGTCTACATAAGGCGGGATATGAAAATCTGATGCATGTGGAAAACGGAGCGGCGGCATGGGAAATTATACGTGAGTGCATTGATAAAGGAAGCCTGAAGGAGCATGTGCAGTGTGTAATAACCGATATAGAAATGCCTCAGATGGATGGACATCATTTAACAAATCTAATAAAGCAAAATGAAGAAACAAAGGATATACCTGTTGTCATTTTTTCCTCGCTGATTAATGAAGAGATGAGAATAAAAGGAGAGGCATTAGGAGCGAATGCACAATTAACAAAGCCTGAAATAGGAAATTTGATTAATGTAGTAGATGAATTGGTGTTGTAAAACAAAGCGGCTGGGAAAAATGAATCCCAGCCGGTTTTTGATAAGATAATTATTTTGCCTCGTTGCTTGCGGCGGGGTCTTCGACTGTTGTGAGAATGATTTCCGTAAGAAGTATATGTATTATATTGTGATTCTGCACTGGCGGCGGTATGTGAAATGGAGACTGGAATGAAGCTGGAAAAGAATGAAGAAATTATAGATTTTGTAAAAGAAGCGGATTTGGTTTTAATTGGGATAGGAGAAGAGTGGGGAGTTTCTTTTGAAGAAATGGTAAGGTCCTCTTTTTTTGCAGAAAAATTTCAAAAAATGAAATCACAAGAGGAACGGGAAGGACTTGTGCCATATCTTCAAAGGGAATATTTAAAAGAGTGTCGGAATGAAAAATTGAAAAGAGCATATAAAAACTTGCTTTCTTTGTTAGAGGATAAGGATTATTTTCTCATTTCCATGAACAAGGATCGATTTCCTGTAGAAATGGGATTTAAAGAGGACAGGTGCGTATTTCCATGCGGAAATTATAAATATTTGCAGTGCGATAAAGGCTGTAGCGATAATCTTTTGGAGGCTTCTGATATAGCGGAACATATTTATGAACAAATATGCCAAGGTAAAGATTTTGAAAAAATAGAGATGCCCCGATGCAGGTCTTGCGGGGCGGCGTTGGTGTTCAACAACATTGAAGCGGAAAAATATGTGGAAGCGGGATACCTTGAAGCTTGGGATACGTATATGAAATGGCTTCAGAAAACAGTTAATAGAAAACTATGTATATTGGAATTGGGAGTTGATTTAAGATTCCCGTCGGTCATAAGGTGGCCCTTTGAAAAAACTACATTTTACAACCAAAAGGCGCAAATGTTCAGGATACATCGCAGCTTAAGCCAATCGGCGGAAAAGATTCAGGACAGATGCCGTTCAAGGGAAGAAGATTCCGTGACATATATGGCAAATTTATTTGTTTCATGACTGTCAATATGATAAAATGAGCGTTAGCGAGGAAAATGAGTTTATTCATTTGACGAGCGGCGAATGGCGGTCATGAATCTATGATTCATGATATAATGGGTGTTAGCGGGGAAAATGTACACGGCATGTTTGATGAATAGAGAATGACGATTACAGACGCTTATATTTGTGCTATAATAACAATATTGTTATAAGGTCATTGGAAGGAGTATTTGATATGGGAACAGATGAAGATTACTTAGACAGCCTGTTAAAAGCAGCCACAAATCCAAACCAGGAAAGCAATACGTCGAATGAAAAGGATAATATATATAATTCGTTACTGATGGATGAAAAGCAGTTGGCGGAAATTGATGAAATATTAGGACTTACCAATGATACGGACAGCGGTTTAGAAGGCGGAAATGAAAATGATGGTAATGACGACGGAACCGTGCGGGCCGGGGAAGATGCTAAGGTTTTCGGCGCAGATGAAGAGATTTCGTTAAATGAAATGTTATCCGGAACAGATGAAGAGATTTCGTTAAATGAAATGTTATCCGGAATAGAGGAAGAGACTTCTTTGGACGCAATATTGTCCGGAATGGAGGAAGAAACTTCTTTAGATGCAATGTTGTCCGGGACAGAGGAAGAAACTCCGTTAGATGAAATGTCCGGGACAGGTAAAGAAGTTTCATTAGATGAGGCACTGTCCGGTACAGACGGGGAAACTTCTTCAGATGCCATGCCTTCAGAAATAGATGAGGAGCTTTCATTAGATGTTGGCGTTTTGGAGACAGATGAAGAACTGCCGTTGGATGCAGCATTGCCAGAAATGGATGATAATGGATTGTCAGATGCAGTATCAGTGCAAATGAAGGATGATGGATTATCAGACACAGCGTTATCCGGAGAAAATGAGGATGCTGTTCAAGAGGAAGTTTTTTCTTTAGGCGGCGAATTGCTTTCGGGAGAGGAGCCTGCTGTAAATGAGGCGGATGCAGAAGAAGCGGCGGCAGATGTGGGATTGGATTTAGAGAAACAGATTGAAAACGCCATGATGGATACATCCCATTCCGGGGAATTGGAGATTGATTTAAATGATATGGATAATCTGGATTCCCTGTTGGGAATGAAGGACGTGTCATCAGAAAGGCGGGGAAGCGGTAGAAGAGCATCAAATCCTGAAGATGCAGATTTGGGCGATATTCTGGATGAATTGGGAGACGACGAGGAACTTGCCGAAATTAATGAGTTGTTGAAAAAATCCCAGAATAATGAATTTGTAGATGAAGACAACGATATGCTCGCGCTTTTGGAAGGAACGGCAGAACAGAATTTTGGAGAGGCGGAAAGTGGGTCTGACAACGGAGATGAAGCTGCTGAAAGTAAAGAAGAGCCTTCCAGGAAGAAAAAATGGGGGAGAAGGAAAAAGAACGCGCAAACGGATGAGGAACAGTCCACTGCAACGGATGCAGAAGGTAAAAAGGGAATGGGAGGTTTTTTTGGAAGACTGTTTGCCGCTTTAACGGAAGAGGAAGAAGAATCGGAAGAAGCTAATCTTTTAAGCGAGGAAGGCTCGGGAGAAGAAGGCACAGAAGATGGTTCGGGAGAAGCCGGCGCACAACAGGAGGGCGCTCAGCCGGCGTCAAAGAAAAAAGGGAAAAAACCGAAAAAGAAGAAAGGGAAAAAGGGAGCAGAAACCAACGAGGAAATTTTAGAGGAAATGGATGCGGAGGATGCTGCCGCAAAAAAGGCAAAAAAGAAAAAGCCTAAAAAAGAAAAGAAGCCTAAAAAGGAAAAACCGGAAATAATTGAAGAAAAAGGCAAAAAGATACCTAAGAAAATGATTATCAGGATTTTTGTCCTTTGTTTTTCCATTATGATTGTCATTGTTCTGCCCGCGCTCTTTTTGCCGCAGCTGCTTCAGAAAAACGAGGCGAGAAACAGTTTCTATAGTGGAAATTATCAGGAGGCATATGAAGGACTGATAGGGTATGATTTAAATGACAGCGATGAAATCATCCTGAGAAAAGCTGAATTATTGTCACAGCTGGATAGAAAAGCAAATTCCTATGAAGCCTACAGATTGGCAGGAGAAGAGGAAATGGCGTTAAACGCTTTAATGGAAGGCGTTGCATATTACCAGAACAATTTGACGGAAATTACCAATCTGGGTATACAGGATGAGGCAAATACGGCATACGGGAAGCTGCTTTTGCTGCTACAGGGCGGGTATTCCCTGGATGAAGCGCAGGTCATGGAGATAATTGCCTTGGAAAAGCTGGAATATACTTATAGGATAAAGGAATTGACGGGAAGTGCCGGAATTTCCCCGCAGGGTGTGGACGGAACTTTACCTGACGGAGAAAATGGCGGTCAGGACGCATTGGTGGGAAGTGAAGGCGGTAACGAAAATTTACAGCCTTCAGGGACGCCGGAGGAAAATCCGGCAGGAGAAGAGATGGCAGCGCCGGAACCGCCTCTGGAGGACCAGTTGGAGGAGGAAACGGATTAATCGGAAACAATGACAGAACCGTCATAAGGACAGGATAAAATGATAGCAATAATTGATTATGATGCGGGAAATATAAAAAGTGTGGAGAAGGCTTTTCAATTTCTGGGAGAAGAAGTTGTTCTTACCAGAGACAGCAAAGTGATTTTAGGCGCCGACGGAGTTGTCCTGCCGGGGGTAGGAGCCTTTGGCGATGCCATGGAGAAGCTTCGCTGCTATGGGCTTGTGGAGATTATCCGCGAAGCTGTGGAACGTAAAATTCCTTTTCTTGGTATTTGTTTAGGCTTACAGCTTATTTTTGAAAAAAGCGATGAAAGTCCCGGGGCAGAAGGTCTTGGTTTGTTAAAAGGCGAGATTCTTCATATACCGGAGGAGGCGGGATTGAAGATTCCGCATATCGGGTGGAATTCCTTAGCTTTTCAGGGAAAGGGCAGGCTGTTTAAGGGACTGGAGGAAGGCGCCTATGTATATTTTGTACATTCCTATTACCTAAAGGCGGAGGATGAAAGCATTGTGACGGCTGTTACCCAATATGGAACCTCCATTCATGCTTCGGTAGAGAGTGGGAATTTGTTTGCCTGTCAGTTTCATCCGGAAAAAAGCTCAGGAACCGGTTTGCAGATTTTGAAGAATTTTATTTCCGTTACCAGGGAGGAAAGGTAGATGCATACAAAGAGAATTATTCCCTGTCTGGATGTGAATGGCGGAAGGGTTGTAAAGGGTGTAAATTTTGTAAATCTCATAGATGCGGGAGATCCGGTTGAAATTGCCGGAGCCTATGACAAGGCGGGAGCGGACGAGCTGGTGTTTTTGGATATTACGGCAAGCTCCGATGCCAGGGAAACGGTTGTGGACATGGTGCGCAAGGTGGCTGAAAAGGTATTCATTCCCTTTACAGTAGGCGGCGGTATTCGGACAGTAGAGGATTTTAAGGCGATTTTACGGGAAGGAGCGGATAAAATATCCGTAAATTCCGCGGCGATAAACAATCCGCAGCTGATTAGCGAGGCGGCGGATAAATTTGGCAGCCAGTGCGTGGTTGTTGCCATTGACGCCAAAAGACGGAAGGATGGAAGCGGCTGGAATATTTATAAAAACGGCGGCAGGATTGATATGGGAATTGATGCAGTGGAATGGGCAATGAAGGTTGATAAACTGGGCGCGGGGGAAATTCTTCTGACAAGTATGGATTGTGATGGGACGAAAGCAGGATACGATATAGAATTGACCCGCATGATTTCCGAAAATGTATCCATTCCGGTTATTGCATCGGGAGGAGCAGGGAAACTGGAGCATTTTAAGGATGCTTTGTCAGCGGGAAAGGCTGACGCGGCGCTGGCGGCGTCCCTGTTTCATTTCAAGGAACTGGAAATTGGAGAGGTAAAAGAATATTTACGACAGGAGGGAATCAGCGTAAGGCTGTAAACTATGGCGGCGATTGCAAATGATTGGTTAGAACCCTTAAAACCGGAATTTTCCAAACAATATTATAGGGAATTATACCAAAAGGTAGTGGAGGAATATAAAACGCATCTGGTGTTTCCGCCTTCTGATGATATTTTTAATGCTTTTGCCTTAACGCCCCTTCGCGAGGTTAAGGTGGTTATCATCGGACAGGACCCTTACCACAATGTGGGACAGGCTCACGGACTTTGTTTTTCGGTAAAACCGGATGTGGAAATCCCGCCGTCCCTGGTAAATATTTATAAGGAATTGCATGATGATTTAGGATGTTATGTGCCCAATAACGGTTATCTTGTAAAATGGGCAAAGCAGGGAGTTCTGCTCTTAAATACAGTATTGACGGTTCGCGCCCACCAGGCAAATTCCCATAGGGGGATGGGGTGGGAGCAGTTTACGGATGCGGCAATCAGGATTTTAAATGAAGAGGACAGACCTCTTGTATTCATTCTCTGGGGGGCGCCTGCCCAGGCAAAGAAAAAAATGTTAAATAATCCGAAGCATTTGATTTTGGAGGCGCCGCATCCCAGTCCGTTATCGGCTTACAGAGGATTTTTTGGAAGCAGACCCTTTAGCAGAACTAATTCATTTTTGGAGGAAAACGGTCTGACACCTATCGATTGGCAGATAGAGAATGTATAGATGGAAAATGTATAGATAGTGGCGTAAAATACATAGATAGGAAATATACAGATAAAGGTACAAAGCGCTTATGGCGTAATATGGGAAATTTTATATGAAGATACCTGGAGGAGAAAATTATGGAAAAGAAACCGTTTGTGACGAAAGAGCAGTTGGATGAGATTGTGAAAAAATATCCTACGCCCTTTCATATTTATGATGAGAAGGGAATTCGCGAAAATGCCAGGGCTTTAAAAGAAGCCTTTGCGTGGAATCCCGGCTACAGGGAGTTTTTTGCCGTTAAGGCGACGCCCAATCCGTTTTTAATTGACATTTTGAGGGAATATGGCTGTGGAACGGATTGTTCCTCCAAAACGGAGCTGATGCTGTCTAATGCCATGGGAATGGAGGGGGATGCTATTATGTTTTCTTCCAATGAAACCCCTGCCAGTGAGTATGAGTATGCCGATAAAATTGGCGCTATTATTAATCTGGATGATTTTACCCATATTGAATTTCTGGAAAAGACTCTGGGCAGACTGCCAGAAACCTTAAGCCTTCGCTATAATCCCGGCGGGGTGTTTAAAATCAGCAACAGTATTATGGATAATCCGGGAGATGCTAAATATGGTTTGACTACAAAACAGCTTTTTGAGGGATATAAGGTTCTGAAGGAAAAAGGGGTTAAGCGTTTTGGAATGCATGCTTTTCTGGCAAGCAATACGGTTACCAATGAATATTATCCCACGCTGGCAAAGACATTATTTGAAACTGCTGTGCAAATTAAAGAGCAGACGGGCGTGTCTTTAAGCTTTATTAATCTATCAGGAGGTATCGGGATTCCTTACCGTCCGGATCAGGAGCCTAATGATATCAGGCTGATTGGACAGAAGGTAAAAGAAGTCTATGATGAGGTGCTTGTTCCGGCAGGTCTTTTTGATGTGGCGATTTATACAGAGCTGGGACGTTTTATGATGGGGCCCTTTGGGCATTTGGTTACAACGGCAATTCACGAGAAGCATACCCATAAGGAATATATTGGCTGCGACGCCTGTGCGGTAAACCTGATGAGACCGGCTATGTATGGCGCATACCATCATATTACCGTGGCAGGTAAAGAGGAGGCGCCTTGTACCTGCAAATATGATATAGTAGGTTCTTTATGTGAGAATAATGACAAATTTGCTATTGACAGAATGCTTCCCCAAATTGATATAGGCGATTATATTGTTATTCACGATACGGGGGCACATGGCTTTTCCATGGGCTATAATTATAATGGTAAATTAAAAAGTGCGGAGCTTTTGTTAAAGGAAGATGGAAGCGTACAGCTTATCAGAAGGGCGGAGACGGAGAAGGATTATTTTGCCACCTTTGACTGCTTTGATATTTATGACAGGCTGGATTTTGAAAGATAGCGCTAAAAAGTGGAATATAGGGCAGATAAAAAGAGCGGAAGTAAATCCCGCTCTTTTAAAAATGCAGTTCATTGAAAAATGCCGGCGATGGGACTTGAACCCATACGTGGTTACCCACAACAGATTTTGAGTCTGCCTCGTCTGCCATTCCGACACGCCGGCACGGATGTTTTAACAGCCGAAATATATATTATCATACGGAAGAAAAAGAATCAAGTAAAAGAACGATAAAAAACAGATAAAAATAAATATTCTTGCAATAATGATGGAAAAGGACAGTGTTTTTTGATAAAATGATAATTGGTGAATAGAATGACTTGTAAAGAAATAGAAAAGCAGATTCCGGCGTTTTTGAAGGATTCCCTGGACGAGGATAATCTGGCTGAATTTGTCAATCATATAAAGCAATGCAAGAATTGCGAAGAAGAGTTAGCCATTCAGTATCTGACGGTGGAAGGACTTGCGCGTCTGGAGGCGGGGGCTTCCTTTTCCTTAGACGACGAGCTTCATCATAAGCTGAACCAGGCTGCCCATAAGATAAAAATAATCCGCAGAGTGGAAAGATTTTGCAGATATATTGAGGCTGCTGCAATTTTTGTGCTGGGCTTTATAATTCTTTATATGGTCTGGTAAAGCGCAAGGGAGTCATGCGGCTGGAATATATGAAATATCCGCAAAATGTGTTTTGCAAACACGTCTGACTGCGGAAATACGGATTTAAGGAAGGCATATAAGGATGTCAAAGAAGCTGGTATTAATAGATGGACACAGTATTTTAAACAGGGCTTTTTATGGAGTGCCTGAGCTGACGAACCAGGAAGGACTCCATACCAATGGGGTTTATGGCTTTTTAAATATTTTATTTAAGCTTTTGGATGAAGAAAAACCGAATATGCTGGCAGTGGCATTTGATGTGTCTGCCCCTACCTTCCGCCATGAAATGTTCCGGGAATATAAGGGCACGAGAAAGGCTATGCCACAGGAGCTTAAGGAACAGGTTCCGGTTATAAAGCAGGTTCTTACGGCTATGAATGTGCTGATTATGGAAAAACCGGGATTAGAAGCTGACGATATTTTGGGAACCATGGCAAAAAGAGGAGAGAAGGAAGGCTTTGAGGTGTCTTTGGTGTCAGGCGACAGGGATCTTTTGCAGATTGCCACAGAGCATATCAAAATCAGAATTCCCAAGACAAAAGGCGGAAGGACGGAAATTGAAGACTATTATGCCAAGGATGTGAAGGAGCGCTATCAGGTAACGCCAAAACAATTTATTGAATTAAAGGCGCTTATGGGGGATACGGCGGATAATATTCCGGGTGTGCCTAAGGTTGGCGAAAAAACGGCAACGGGACTGATGGTAGAATATGGTTCCATTGAAAATATTTATCAAAACCTGGATAAAATATCCAAGAAAAGTATTAAGGAAACCTTGGAAAACAACAGGGATTTGGCAGATTTAAGTTTAAAGCTTGCGACAATCTGCATAGATGCAGAGCTTCCCTATGCATTAGAAGATGCAGTTCTTGGGGATTTATTTACAAAAGAGGCTTATGACCTGTGCCTGAAGCTGAATTTTAAAAATATGCTTTCCAGATTTGACCAGACAAAGGTTCTGGAAAAAAATGAGAGAAGCTTTCAGGCGGTTACGGATTTGTCCCGGGCGGAGACTCTTTTTGAAGAATGTAAAAAAAGCGGCAGATGCTCCCTGTGCTTTTTTCAGGATAGGGGGAAATTATTTGCCGTGGGTATTTGTATAAGGGAAGAAGAATTGTATTGCCTGTTCGTACAAAATTTTATTACGGAAGCCTATATCAGCTCCAGATTAAAGGAAACAGCGGAATGCCTGGAACGTACTTCGGGGAAAATGGTGTTTTTTGATATAAAGAAGAATTACGATTTTATCCCATATGAAAATACAGCCGTATTTTTTGACTGTAAGCTTGCAGCATACCTTTTAAACCCTAACCATAAGGAATATCTGCCGGAGGATGTGGCAGGGGAATATAGCGGGGTAAACTGCAGGGATTATAAGCAGTGGTTTGCAAAGCAGCCCATGGCGGATGTGGCAAAAGAAGAAAACACGGATTTTTTGGAATATGCATGTATGCAGACCCTTTCCATGTACCTCGCTTATGAACCTTTAGAAAAAGAACTTCAGGCGGAAAATATGCTGACTTTATACGAAAAGATTGAAATGCCCCTGACCTATGTTTTATATGATATGGAAAAAGAGGGCGTTATGGTAAAGGGCGAGGCTTTAAAGGAATACAGCGTCAGCCTGGGCGGAAAAATTGAAGAGCTGGAGAAGCGGATTTATGAACAGGCGGGGGAAGCCTTTAATATTAATTCCCCAAAACAGCTGGGAGAAATTTTGTTTGATAAAATGGGGCTAAAGGGCGGAAAAAAGACAAAAACAGGCTATTCCACCGCAGCTGACGTGCTGGAAAAGTTAGCGCCTGATAATCCCATTGTGGCGGATATTCTGGAATACAGAGGGCTTGCAAAGCTGAAAAGCACCTATGCCGACGGGCTTACAGAGTTTATAGATGAAGGAAGCAGGATTCATTCATCCTTTAATCAGATGATAACCGCCACAGGACGTATTTCCTCTACGGAGCCTAATTTGCAGAATATTCCCATGAGGACGGAAATGGGGCGGATGATTCGTAAGGTTTTTGTGGCAAAGGAAGGCTGTCTTTTGGTGGATGCCGATTATTCCCAGATTGAACTGCGGATTCTTGCCCATTTATCCGGCGATAAGGAGTTAATTGCGGCTTATCATACGGATGCTGATATTCACAGAATTACTGCGTCAAAGGTGTTTCATACGCCCATGGAAGGGGTTACTTCTTTGCAGAGAAGGAATGCCAAGGCTGTCAACTTCGGTATTGTATACGGCATTAGTGCATTTGGCTTGAGCCAGGATATTGGAACCTCCCAAAAGGAGGCTGCCAGGTATATGGAGCAGTATTTTGAAACCTATCCTGATGTAAAGAGGTATCAGGAGGAAACGGTCAAGACGGCAAAGGAAAAGGGCTATACCACTACGATGTTTGACAGGAGAAGACCTATGCCTGAGTTATCTTCCAGTAACTTTATGCAGAGACAGTTTGGGGAGCGGGCGGCAATGAATGCGCCGATTCAGGGAACTGCGGCGGATATTATGAAAATTGCCATGATAGATGTTTATAAAGGATTAAAGGAAGCAGGGTTGAAATCCAGGCTGATTTTGCAGGTTCATGATGAGCTTTTGATTGAAACCTATGAAGAGGAATTGGAGCAGGTAAAGGATATTTTAGGCAGTAAAATGAAAAATGCCGCGGCGCTTTCTGTTCCTTTAGAAGTTGATTTGAATGTGGGAAAGAACTGGTATGACGCCCATTAAAGATATTTGGGAGAAACCTATATGAGGACCATTGGTATTACAGGCGGGGTAGGTGCGGGAAAATCCCTGGTTTTGGATTATATAGCAAACCATTACAGGGCAAAAATATATAAGGCTGATGAAATTGCCAATTTTTTAAAGGAGCCGGGACAAAGCTGCTACCAGCCGGTCGTGGATTTGTTAGGAGAAGGGATTCTTTTGGAGGATGGCAGGATTTCCAAGGGAAAAATGGCAAAGCTGGTGTTTTCGGACGCAGGGCTTTTGGGGGCTGTCAACGCCTTAATCCATCCGGCCGTAAAAGCGTTTATCCTTCAAGAGATACAAAAAATAAAAGAAGAAGGCAATTATGATTTTTTCATTTTAGAGGCGGCGCTTTTGATTGAGGAACATTATGATGAAATTTTGGATGAATTGTGGTATATTCATACAGAACGGGAAATCAGAAAAAAACGTCTGAAACAGACGCGTCAGTATTCAGATGAAAAAATCGAAAATATTATGGAAAAACAGCTTTCCGATGCAGTTTTTATGAAACGCTGTAAGGTTATCATTGAGAATAATGATAAACCGGAAGATACCTATAATCAGATTAATGATAAACTGGGGGAATACATAAGTGCAGAAGGCAAATAAAGGAACGGGTTCTTACGTATATGGGCTGGATATTGGAACCAGAAGCATTGTGGGAACGGTGGGGTATAGGCAAAAGGACCGTTTTGTGGTAGTAGCACAGCAAATAAAGGAGCATGAGTCCAGAGCCATGTTAGACGGACAGATTCATGATATCGGCGCAGTCAGCGATACGATACGGGAGGTAACACAGCTTCTCAAAGAACAGACGGGGGAGCCATTAAAGCAGGTGTGTATTGCGGCGGCAGGACGGGTGTTAAAAACGGTAACCGTACATGTGGATATGGATTTGGAAGGCGAAAAAACAATAACCAAGGAGGAAATTCACTTGCTGGATTCCTATGGAATTGAAAAGGCCTATGAGCAGTTTCAGAGGGAAAACGATTCCGAAATGAAATTCTACTGTGTGGGCTATTCCGTTATGCACTACTATATGAACGGTTATCCTATGGGAAATCTGGAAAACCATAAGGCAAGGGAAATTTCTACGGATATGATTGCTACCTTTCTGCCTGACGATGTGGTGGACGGATTGTACAAGGCGGTGGAGTTGGCCGGCTTGGAAGTGGCAAATTTGACTTTGGAGCCTATTGCAGCCATAGAACTGGCGATTCCGGAAATGTATCGAATGCTGAATATTGCATTAATTGATGTGGGGGCGGGAACCTCGGATATTTCTATTACCAAGGATGGAAGTATTATCGCTTATGGTATGCTTCCCGTTGCAGGGGATTGTCTGACGGAGGATATTGCAAGGCATTGTCTGGTGGATTTCCAAACGGCGGAGCAGATTAAGCGGAATATTGAAAACAGGGATATTGTAGAATATAAGGACATTATGGGCATTCCCCAGAAAATTTCAAAGGAAGAAGTGCTTTCCGTCGTTGACAGGGATTTGGAAGATATGGCGATGCAGGCGGCGGAAAAGATAAAGGAGTTAAACGGAGATAAGCCGGTCAGCGCTGTTTTTGTAGTAGGCGGCGGCGGGAAAATAGCTACCTATACGGACAGGGTGGCAAAGCATCTGGGCATTGCGCCTGAACGCTGTGCTGTCCGGGGCGAAGAGGTTATGATGAAAATTGACTTTGCCAAGAAGGATGTGGTAAAGGATTCCCTTATGGTAACCCCTATCGGTATCTGCCTGAATTTTTATGAGCAGAGCAATAATTTTATTTTCGTAACCTTCAATGATAAGAGAATCAAGCTTTATGATAATAGCAGGCTGGCTATTGTGGATGCGGCGATTATGGCGGAGTTTCCCAATGAGGATTTGTTCCCCAAAAGAGGAGAAGCCCTGGAGTTTGAATTAAACGGGAAGCCTATGACTATCAGGGGCGGCAGGGGAGAGTCGGCAAAGGTGGTTTTAAACGGAAAAGAAGCTGACATCCATACATCCATCAGAAATAATGACGTTATCAAAGTAATTCCTTCCACAGCGGGCGGAAAGGCATCCATGGAGGTTTCCAGACTGCCTGAATATGAAGGGAGCCTGACTGTGCATGTGGACGATAAGGATATTTCAGTACCGAAGCTTGCAAGTGTAAACGGACGGCTTCAATCCGCTTATTATCAGATTCAGGACAGGGACGAGGTGGAGCTTCTTAACTATTATACGGTCCGGCAAATTCTGGAATTTATGGATATTGCCGTTTCAGATGCAGGGGGAATCATGGTAAATCATGAACCGGTGGATTTGAATGCCCGGGTATATGATAATTTTACGGTTTCCCTGCATATAGAAGAACAGCTTCCTGCGGCTGGTATGCATTGGGATGAAGATGCGGCGGAGCATGAAGAGAAGGAAGCGGAGAAAGAGGCAAAGCGGGCAGAGGAAGAAGAGAAAAAGGCAAAGAGGGCAGAAAAAGAGAAAGCTGTCTCGGAAGCAAAGGCTGAAAAGGAAGGAATGAAAACAGAAAGTGGGGAATCTCCCCTGGAGAAGGCAAAGAAAGACGCCATGAAGCTCGTAAATCAAATTCAGTATGAGCGGGCGGAAGAAGCGCTTTCCAAGATGATACAGGCTGCGGCATCAGGACAGGCAGTATTATCGGGACAGCAGACGACAGGGAACGCAAGAGGAAATTCACAAAACAGCATGAAGCAGCGTGATAACGGACAAAGCGGCAATGCAGAGCAGCCTTTTCATACGGAGAAAAGTGTCCGCGAGCTGTACGGGAGTCTTCAGAACAATTTAAACCGTCTAAAAAGCGGGACTTCCATCCGGGAATTGAGAAAGGAAGCCATAGAGGAGGAAAATCGGGATAAAGCCGCAGAACAAAAGGAAACAGAAGCACGGGAAATAAAGGAAACGAAGATAAAGGAAACGGAAATAAAAGGACAGGCACAGGAAATAGAGACGGAAAAGACGCCGGAAAATATTCAGGTCCCGCCTGCCAAAACAGAAAATGTTAACGGCTCCCTGGTTCAGACTCTTTATGTGGTCGTAAACGGCGGGGTGGTAGAAATGACAGGAAAAGCGGATTATATTTATGTAGATGTTTTCCAATTTATCCAGTTTGATTTATCAAAGCCCCAGGGAACGGCGGTGGAGACATTAATAAACGGAAGAAAAGCCCAGTATACGGAACCGCTTTCCAACGGCGATATTCTGGAGATTTTCTGGAAGGATTAAAAATGATGCGTTTACTTAGTATTGCCAGCGGAAGCAGCGGAAATTGTATTTATGTAGGAGATGACCATACCCATATACTGGTGGATGCGGGTATCAGTAAAAAAAGGATTGAGGAAGGGCTTAACGGAATCGGACTGAGCGTTGAGGATTTAAGCGCAATATTCGTGACGCATGAGCATATTGACCATATCGGCGGGCTGGGCGTTTTGACAAGAAAGTGTGAGGCGCCGGTCTATGCTACCGGAGGTACAATCAGGGGCATATTCCATACGGCTTCCCTGGGCAAAATTGATGAAGAGCGTTTTGTTGAAATAGAAGAGAACCAGTGCATTTCCATTGGGGATATTCAGGTGGATTCCATGAAGATTTCCCATGATGCGGCACAGCCTGTGGCGTACCGTTTTTTTGGTCACGGAAAGAAAATAGCGGTTGCTACGGATTTGGGAATGATAACCGAGGAAAATGAAGAAAAATTAAAGGGGATGGACGCTCTCCTGCTGGAAGCAAACCATGATGTGAATATGCTTCAGGTAGGTCCCTATCCTTATTATCTAAAGCAGAGAATTCTGGGAAATCGGGGACATTTGTCCAATGAAAACGCAGGAAAGCTTTTAAGCCGTATTGTCCATGATAACCTGAAACATATTTTCCTGGGGCATTTGAGCAAAGAAAATAATATGCCTGCATTGGCATATGAAGCGGTGCGGCTGGAAATTACTATGGGAGAAAATCCTTATAAGGCTTCGGATTTTCAGATAGATATTGCAAAAAGAAGCGAGCCTTCCCTTGTGGTAAATGTTTAACGGAAAGGAACAGTCAATGAAGTTAACGGATGATTTTGAAAATGACAATGGTATAAAATCGGGAGTTTCTTTAGGCGGTATGATTGCGGGGATTGTCACATTTATGATAATACTGGTTGCAGTGGTCCTGATTGTCAATAAGCCCAAAAGACCGGGACGCAGTCCTTTAGCGGATGGCCAGAACCAGACGCCGGCTGCCGTTTCCGTTAATGATGCGGCGGATACGGAATATCCTATAGGGGAATCTACACTGGTATCCGACGATTTGGATTTTTGGAATATGTACAAGGTGGATACGGAGTTGGATAAATCGTTAGACCATACGGCTGAAAGATATGCGGAAAACCTCAAGGAAATAGAAGAGGAAGAAAAAGAAGAGGACCTGTCGCAAAACGGTACCAAGACGGAGGTAATTTATCCCGACGGCACTTCCCAGTGGGTTATGATAAATGCCTATATTACAAAAAATACTTATGATTATACGGGATTAGTCTATGAGGAGCCTTATATGCGCTATTATGCGGATGGAAAGAAGGTTTCCCGTCAGGGGGTTAAAATAGACGACAGCTACGGAACCATTAATTTTTCCCAGGTAGAGGACGACGGGGTTGATTATTGTATTATCCGCATTGGAAAGCGGGGATATGCCACAGGAGTTGTCAGCCTGGACGAGAATTATCTGACCTATATACAGGGGGCAAAGGAAGCGGGGCTTGGCATCGGCGTTTCCTTCTTTTCCCAGGCGGTAAACGAGGCGGAAGCAGTGGAGGAAGCTACTCTTGTAGTACAGGCGCTGCAGCAGGCGGAAATAAAACCGGATTATCCGGTTGTCTTTGACATGGAGCCGGTAAATCATGACTCTTCCAGGACGGAAAGCCTTACCAAAAATCAGCTTACGGCAATTACAAAGGCGTTTTGTAATACTATCAGCCAGAACGGCTATACGCCTGCGATTTATGGCAATAAATACTGGCTTTTACGAAAGCTGGATTTGACACAGCTTTCCGGTTATAATATCTGGCTGTCAAAGGAGGGAGACGTGCCGGATTACCCTTATGAATTTGCGATGTGGGAATATAAGCAGGATGCGCAGATTGACGGTATTGCAGGAAATGTTTCTTTAAGCATCAGTTTCATTGATTATGAAATGAGATGATACAGCTTTTGGGAAATTTTACAGTCGGAATACAGGGCGGCATAGTCTGAGGGAGACATGCCGTCAATATAGTTATATGCATAATTTTTGTCGATTCCCTGTCTTTTTACTACATCAACCGCCTTGTTATAGGCAATGGCGGCAAGAAGGGCGGATTCATAGGTGCCAATAATGTAATTGCCCTTTATGTGGATTTTGGCAAGATAGCGGAAGGTACCGTCCGCTTTGATTCTTGTAACGCCAAAGTAAGGATTGACGCAGATTACATTGGCATAACGGAAATCCCTGCTGTCCCCGTTGGCAAAATAGTAATCCCTGCCTTCCACGGCAAAATTGCGGATGCCGTAACGGTTTAAAATGTTGACCTGCATTCCGTAATCGGCAACGAACAAATGACGTCCCCGTTTCATGATTTTGTGACCGGCATAATAAAATAAATCGTCGATATCAAAGGTAAAGATAATATCCTGGCTGTAATAATAAAAGAAAAATTTGTTTTTGACATAAATGGGATTTTTGATGTATAGGAGATTATCCCGGAAATTCATTAAAGTAACACATTTCCCGAAGGAGAGATGTCCGGGCGTATAGGTATCGGGCAAAAGCCCCGTATCCGCCAAAAGCGCTCCGGCTTCCAGATAGGCGGCGTTTGCATCCTTGGCACAGGAAAAGCTTCCGAGGCTGATGTGCTTGCCACGGAAGGTAATGCCTGCCCGAAAATAGCGGGTCCCGTCTTTTTTTGTCGTTTCATAGACTCCAATGTATTTTTTCATGTACAAAGTATAACATTATAGTAGCTAAAATTCAATTTTAGAAATATTTTAAGGACTGCTTGTATAAAATAATTACTAAGTTGTTAAGAAAATATTACAACTTAAAGAAAAGGAGCAGTCTATGAAAAGAAAATACGGGAATATGCTGGTGTTATTTTATCTGGCATTTCTTAGCATTCTTACGATAGAGATAACCTTTCAAAGGATACAGAGGACAAATGAAGATATACAGACGGAAAAAATGGAAATCAGGATAGGGGACGGGGGAGAGGAAAATGTAGAAAGAACCATACGGGTACTGCCGGAAGCGGTTTCTGAAAGAAGGACGATTGTGGAGCAGTCCGTTACCAGGGAAATGGTATATGAAATCAGCGAAGCGGATTATGATACGTTACTGAGGATAGTGGAAGCGGAAGCCGGCTGTGAAGATGAAAACGGCAAGCTTTTAGTAGCCAATGTGGTATTAAACAGGATGGAAAGCAGCCGCTTTCCCTCTACGGTCAATGATGTGGTATATCAGGCAAGCGGGGGAAAGGTACAGTTTACGCCTGCTTACAACGGAAGGCTTCAATCCGTTAAGGTGTCCGGGGAAACGAAGGAGGTTGTGGAACGGGCACTGTATGGGGAAGATATTTCTGAAGGCGCCCTGTATTTTGTGGCGACAAAGGTTGCCGGGGAACAAAGGAGCAGCTGGTTTTTTCATCATCTGACGTATTTGTTTGATTATGGCGGACATAGCTTTTTTAAGTAGTTCATTGCCATTCAAAATCGGGTGTGCTATAATAAACGCCGTAAAGACAGAACGAAAGGAAAAAATAATGGAGATTTTATACAAAAGTACACGAAGCGACAGCACACCCGTAACGGCGTCTTGCGCCATATTGAAGGGGCTGGCAGATGACGGCGGATTATATGTTCCCATGGGAATTCCGGCACTGGATGTTTCCCTAAAGGAGCTTTCCAAAATGACTTACCAGGAAGCTGCTTATGAGGTTATGAAGCTGTTTTTGACGGATTT
>N._stephensi_709_foregut__coassemble_321_pt1 | contig 18749 bp, 15 predicted proteins | sample N__stephensi_709_foregut__metabat2_low_PE_012 | metagenome-assembled genome bin N | reverse complement strand
TAATTTTCCGTCCCTGACCTGCAAAATATGAATGTTTGACTTCATGGAATATTGATGTACCGTACTCCACCGGGCGCTGCCAGGGTCATAAGCGTCAATTCGCCCATTTCCATTGGGAAAATCCGCATAAGCCACATAAAACCTTGAACCCAGCTTTGCTACTGAAGGAGAGCTGAAATAACCCGCTTTCAGCGTATCCGTCACAACTCCATTCCCTTTTAAATCCCGGATAACCAGTTTTGCCCTGCCGTCGGATGTGGACTCCGTATAAGCCGCATAAATATTACTTCCATCCACAATAAGCTGTAACGCCTGGGGATATTGGGCGGTACCAAGGCTTACCTCACTGCCCCAGCTGTTTCCGTTTAACTTCCTGTAAACCGGAAGTGCATTGCCACCGCTCAAGTATGCGACATACAATTCGCCGCCACAAACTGCCAGCGTTGGAGTGGGTATTGCATTTCCTGCATTGATACTGTTGCCCGTCTGCTCCCATGCGGCAGTTTTTTCATTCCAGCATTTTACCTTAACCTGCTTTGTTCCGCCGTTTGAGGCTGCATACGCCATATAAAGCTTTCCCGTTGCAGGATCCGCATAAATAAAAGGATCTCCCGCCACATCTGTTCCTACATTCTTTCCCATGGAATCCCATACATCCGCTGCACCGTAATCTGCAAAATTCACCTGAAAGGTAATGCTGTTCCCGTCAGCTGACAGCTTTGCCCCGCTAATGCGCACGCCGCTGTTCTTACCATCGGAATAATACAGCGTATCATCCGTAAAGGGCTTGCTCAAATCAGTACTTCCGTATTCCGTCTCTCCTGCCGATACGTCAAGCGCCGCCCTTGACACAAGATTAACCCTGTTAGAATCCACATCCGCCGCACTTTCCGGATCTGTCACGCCCGGTCTGTAAACGTAAATATAATTTTCCCCACCGCTATTGGTTCCATCCACAACACTTGTATCCACACGGTACATCAACAGACCGCCGGAAGGAATCGAACGTTCAAATCCGTTTATATCCGTATTCTTTTTCCTGTATTCCAAACAGATAATTTCGGAATCCGCCTCCGTCATTGGCGTCCGGATGGTAAAAAGCTTATTACCGCCCTGTTCTGAAACCGCCGTCAGCGTATAGGTGCCACTTGTAGTGATTTCCGTAGAAGAAATCCAGCCCCTTTGGGCGCGCAGATACCCTAATGGATATTGCAGAAAACTGGAAACGCCTCCCATAATATCCCACATACCCACCGGCATTCCGGAATTGTCAAATCGGTATAAATCCGGAAAATCCAGCGTGTGAAGAAACTCATGGGCAATTACTCCCTGCTGGGTCAAGGTACTTCCCACGCTCCCGTCAGTTGTAACCAGCGATGCGGAGTAAAGGGCGTTATATTCGCTTACACGAAGCCCTGCGAAGGTTTCCGTTCCGCCATACTGCGCCCTGTAGGAATGAGCCAGTCCGTTTATATCATTTCCCTGCACCACAATGGTAAGATTATCTAAAATACCACTGTTCAAATTATCAAGTTTTATCGAAGATGTGTCTATGGGTATTGTCCCGTTTTTTAAAGCCGCAATTACCTCGGCAATCATCTGGGAATCGTAATCATAGCTTTCCTGCGACAATTCCAGGGTGCGGACTCTGGCCATACCGTCGTCTCCCACATACTCCTGGGGAAATACATTAACAACCTCAACCTTTCCCTCCGAAACAGTCCTGATATAATTGGAAAAGGAATTGTCGCCGCCGGTACCGGTTCCTCCGTCGTACATATTTCGTATTTGCTGCCAGTTAGAATACCGCGTACCATAGGATGTATCAATTACCGCATTATAAATATCCTTCGTATCGCCTTTCATTTTCACGAAAATAACCATATTGGCTATTTTTTGCGGATTCCCTGCACCCTGAACCGGAAATGCAACCATGGGAAATACAAGCCCTGCCACAAGCAGAAGACTCATCAGAAAATAGACAGCCCTGGAAATTTTTCTCTTTTTCAACATATCCACATTTCTCCTTAAAACGATTCCCCGACATCAAAACTGCGGAAGCGGACTGACAACTTTATTTTTGCACTTCTTAGCCAATATCATTTTATCCCGATATAATTTTAATCTATTTCCTTTTCAGCATTTTGTCAACATACAATCCGGTATAAGAATCCTTATTTTTTGCAATTTCCTCAGGAGTTCCCGCTGCAACTACAGTTCCGCCGCCGTTACCGCCCTCGGGTCCCATATCAATAATATAATCCGCCGTTTTAACCACATCCAGATTATGCTCGATAACTACCACCGTATTGCCGCCCTCCGCCAGTCTGTGGAGAATCTCCACAAGCTTGTGCACATCCGCAAAATGTAATCCCGTCGTAGGCTCGTCCAAAATGTAAATGGTTTTTCCCGTGCTTCTGCGGGACAGCTCCGCAGCCAGCTTAATCCTCTGCGCTTCTCCGCCCGACAGGGTTGTGGAAGGCTGCCCCAATTTGACATAGGAAAGTCCCACATCATAAAGCGTTTGAATTTTGCTGCGGATGGAAGGCACATGTTCAAAAAACTTTACCGCCTCTTCCACCGTCATATCCAGCACGTCATAAATATTTTTACCCTTATATCTGACGTCCAGGGTTTCCCTGTTGTAACGCTTTCCGCCACACACCTCGCAGGGAACGTAAACGTCCGGCAGAAAGTGCATTTCAATTTTAATAATACCGTCGCCGCTGCATGCCTCGCATCTTCCGCCCTTTACATTAAAGCTGAAACGTCCCTTTTTATAGCCCTTCGCCTTGGCGTCCGTGGTGCCTGCAAACAAATCCCTTATCATATCGAACACACCCGTATAGGTCGCAGGATTGGAACGGGGCGTCCTTCCGATGGGCGACTGGTCAATGGCAATCACTTTGTCAAGCTGCTCCACGCCCGTAATTGCCTTATGCTTCCCCGGTATGGTTCTCGCCCGGTTCAACGTTTTCGCCAGGCTCTTGTATACAATTTCATTGACAAGGGAAGATTTCCCCGAACCGGAAACGCCTGTTACACATGTGAAAACCCCCAAGGGAATATCCACATTTATATTTTTCAGATTGTTTTCCGCCGCTCCCTTTACCTTAAGCCATCCGGCGGGCTTTCTCCTTCCGGCAGGAACCGGAATCTTCATAGCGCCGCTCAAATACTGTCCTGTAATGGATTCCTTTACCTGCATAATCTCTTCCGCCGTTCCGCACGCCACCACTTCTCCACCGTGGCTGCCCGCTCCCGGACCAATATCTACCACATAATCCGCCGCCAGCATAGTATCTTCATCATGCTCTACCACAATCAGCGTATTTCCCAAATCCCGCAGATTTTTTAAAGCGGCTAACAGCTTATCGTTATCCCTCTGATGAAGACCAATGCTCGGTTCGTCCAGAATATAGCACACTCCCACAAGCCCTGAGCCTATCTGGGTTGCAAGACGGATTCTCTGGGCTTCTCCGCCTGACAAAGATGCAGTTCCCCGGGAAAGAGACAAATATTCCAGTCCTACATCCTTTAAAAAGCCGATTCTTGCACGAATTTCCTTTAAAATCCGGCTGCCGATTAATTTCTGCTGATTATTCAATTCCATATGCTGCAAGAAATCATAAAGCTCCCCGATAGAATAGGATGTGATTTCATAAATATTTTTTTCACAGACCGTTACTGCAAGGGATTCCCTTTTCAGCCTTCTCCCCTTACAAAGGGGACAGGGGGTAATCCGCATAAAGGATTCATATTCCGCTTTGGTAATCTCCGAAGCGGTTTCCCTGTATTTACGCTGCACATTTTTGATGAGTCCCTCAAAGGCAATAGGATATACGCCCCTTCCTCTCTGTCCTTCATACTCTACTAAAACCTTATGTCCGTCAGTCCCATAAATCAAAATATCCCGGATCTCCTTCGGATATTCCTCAAAGGGAGTATCCAGATTAAAATGATACTCTGCTCCCAGCGCCTGTAAAATGGCATTGGTAAAGCTGCCTTTGCTGTTGCAGGACTGCCACCCCATAACCGTAATCGCCCCGTCGTTAATGGAAACGGATTTGTCCGGTATCATCAAATCTTCGTCAAACTCCATCTTATATCCCAGCCCCAGACAATCCGGACATGCTCCGAAAGGGTTATTGAAGGAAAAGCTCCTGGGCTCAATTTCATCAATGCTGACGCCGCAGTCGGGACAGGAAAAGCTCTGGGAAAAGGTCATTTGTTCTCCCTTTACCACGTCAATAAATAAAAGTCCTTCTGACAATTCCAAGGCGTTTTCCACAGAATCCGTCAGCCTCTTTTCAATTCCTTCCTTTATTACCAGCCTGTCCACAACAATCTCTATATTGTGCTTTATATTTTTCTCCAGCTTAATATCCTCTGACAAATCAAAAAGATTCCCATCAATCCGCACTCTTACATAGCCGCTGCGTTTTGCACGCTCCAGCACCTTAACGTGCTCGCCCTTTCTTCCCCTGACAATGGGGGCAAGCACCTGAATACGGCTTCCTTCTGAAAGCTCCATAATCTTATCCACCATCTGGTCCACGCTCTGCCTTGCAATCTCCCTGCCGCATTGGGGACAATGAGGAATGCCGATTCTCGCATAAAGCAGACGGAAATAATCGTAGACCTCCGTTACGGTTCCTACCGTGGAACGGGGATTGCGGTTGGTAGATTTCTGATCAATGGAAATCGCAGGGGACAGTCCTTCAATTTTCTCTACATCCGGCTTTTCCATCTGTCCCAAAAACTGCCTTGCATAAGAGGACAAAGATTCCATATAACGCCTCTGTCCTTCCGCATAAATGGTGTCAAAAGCCAGAGAAGACTTTCCTGAACCGGAAAGCCCTGTCAGGACAATCAATTCATTTCTGGGGATGTCCAAATCAATACTTTTTAAATTGTGCTCTTTAGCGCCTCTAATCTTAATAAATTCCTGTTCTCTTTTTGCCATTTCTTCTTCCTCTGAATATTTCTTCTTTCAGTCTGCTGCCTGCGTCTCTTCACAACAGACCGTTTCCAGTCTTTTTTAACATTTCTAATCTTCTTTTTCCAACATTTCTAACTGCTTCTTTAGCTCAATCATTTTATCCCGAAGCTCTGCCGCCGCCTCGAAATTCAAATCCGCAGCCGCCTTTTTCATCTGCTTCTGGATTCCTCCAATCAGCTTCTCCAATTCTTCCCTGCTCATTGATTCAGGGTCTTTTTCAAATTGAATCTCCTCTTTGGCAATGGTCCTGGAAATGCTGATTAAATCCCGAACCGCCTTCTTAATGGTCTGAGGCGTAATGCCATGCTCTTCATTGTACTGCATCTGGATCTGCCGACGCCTTGCAGTCTCATCTATGGCGGTTTTCATGGAATCGGTTATGGTATCCGCATACATGACCACATGCCCGTCGGAATTTCTGGCGGCACGCCCAATGGTCTGCACCAGGGAGGTTGCGGAACGTAGGAAGCCCTCCTTATCCGCGTCCAAAATCGCCACCAGGGAAATTTCGGGAATATCAAGCCCCTCCCTTAAAAGATTAATACCCACCAGGACGTCGAAAACATCCAGCCTCATATCGCGGATAATCTCCGCCCGTTCCAGGGTATCTATGTCGGAATGGAGGTATTTAACCCGGATTCCCACTTCCTTCATATAATCCGTTAAATCCTCCGCCATTCTCTTGGTAAGGGTTGTAACCAGCACCTTGTTTTTCTTCTCTGTTTCCCTGCGAATCTCGGAAATCAAATCGTCTATCTGCCCTTCCACGGGACGCACAAACACTTCCGGATCCAAAAGCCCCGTAGGGCGGATGATCTGCTCTGTCCTGAGCATTTCATGGTCCTCTTCATAAACGGAGGGCGTAGCGGAAACAAACATCATCTGGTCAATTTTGCTCTCAAACTCCTCAAAGCAGAGGGGACGGTTGTCCAAAGCCGAAGGCAGTCTGAAGCCATACTCCACCAGGGTGGTTTTGCGGGAACGGTCCCCTGCGAACATCCCCCTTATCTGGGGAACGGTAATATGGGATTCATCCACAATAATGAGAAATTCATCCTTAAAGAAATCCATCAGCGTATGGGGCGTCTCTCCCGGCTTCATACCGCTTAAATGTCTTGAGTAGTTTTCAATGCCGGAGCAGAACCCTGTTTCCCGTAGCATTTCTATATCAAAATTTGTCCGTTCAGAAATGCGCTGGGCTTCTAAAAGCTTATCCTCACTCTTAAAAAAGCGGACTCGTTCTTCCATTTCCGCCTCAATATCCTTACATGCCCTGTTAATCTTCTCCTGAGGCACCACATAATGGGATGCCGGGAAAATCGTAATATGATTCAATTCCGCATGGACATTGCCCAAAAGAGGGTCAACCTCACAGATTCTGTCAATTTCATCCCCGAAAAACTCCACCCGGATCAAAAACTCCCCGCCTTCTGCAGGATAAATCTCCAGAGTGTCGCCCCTGACCCGGAAGCAGCTCCTCTGTAAATCTAAGTCATGACGTTCATACTGAATGGAAATCAACTCCCTGATAACCTCATCCCGGTCCTTGTTCATCCCCGGGCGGAGAGACACTAACATTTCCATATAATCGTCGGGACTGCCCAGCCCATAAATACAGGATACGCTGGCAATAACGATTACATCCCGCCGCTCTGTCAGGGACGCTGTCGCCGAAAGACGCAGCTTGTCAATCTCATCATTGATAGAGGAGTCCTTCTCTATATAGGTGTCCGTAGAAGGCACATAAGCCTCGGGCTGATAATAATCATAATAGGACACGAAATACTCTACTGCGTTTTCAGGGAAAAACTCCTTAAATTCCCCATAAAGCTGTCCTGCAAGGGTCTTATTATGGGCAATAACCAGCGTCGGCTTATTTAACGCCGCTATGACATTCGCCATAGTAAAGGTTTTGCCCGAACCGGTGGCTCCCAAAAGAGTCTCAAATTGATTTCCCTTTTTGAAGCCCTCCACCAACGCCGCAATAGCCTGCGGCTGGTCTCCGGTAGGCTCATAGGGCGCATGTAATTTGAATATGGATTTTTCTTCTGTCATATTGCCTCCATATATCGGGCGGACACATCCGTCCGGTTCTCAAATTTTCTTATCCGGCGCTTTTTCACAAAAAAACTACCGCGCTAGAAGTATATCATACCCGGGCGCGGTTTGCAAACGTTTGTTCTGTTTTACCATAAATTTTCAATTATTTTCTTTTTAAGCCCTTCCGTACCTTTTCCATGAAGCTTTCTGGCAAAGCAGAAATCTCCTGACGCAAGGACATCGTAATCCCCCTCTTCCAAATAAACAGGGCTTCCTCCATCTCCCCGCTCCCAGTCCATGTAGCGGAGTTCTTTGTTAACAATCGACGGTTTCCATTTTCCCCCGCAAAAGCTTTCATTTAACAGCAGCGTATGGAAAAAAAATTCCTCGGGAATCTGACAGCGGTACATTGCCTTCTTATATTCGGGATGCTCCCTCACGTAGGAAAGAATATCCGCCGCCACTCCTACGGGCATGGAAATATAGACCAGCCCCTTATAAATTTTGTGAAATTCCCCCAGCCTCTTTCTGCGGATTCCCACTGCCTTCTGTAAAATTACCGTCAGATTCTGCAGCTGCCACAAAAAGGGATTCTTTACATTTCTGTTTTGAAAAAGATTATAGTAATAATATCTTTTTTTCACAGCTTCATTAAAATCCTTATCCTCAATATAGCTCAGATAGATATGCCCATCTTCTGCAAATCTCTCATGAAGCCTTTCAGGACTCATAAGGGGAAAATCCTCCCCTGTCAGGAAATGAAGGTAGCTTACCTCACTGTCCTTTACCGCCATATCCATCAATTCCAAAAAAGCGTTTATGTGGTCATACCCGCCCCAGGAAATGGAATAAAGGCTGACTGCCCTGCAGTTTTTTAAGGCATTCAGCTTCTCCAACTCTTTACCGCCTATTTCCCGGCTTTTTTTATCCACATGGATAAATACCTTATCCTTTTCAGACAAAAAAGAGGCCAGCTCATAAACTGCGGCAAAATCTTTATATGCAGTTATGAGATAGCCCTGTTTTTTTTCCATATGATATTATTCTCCAATCCGGGAATGCAAAATCTCCTTGGCGCGGTTCATCTGATTGTCGGTACCGTCCTCAAGATAGGCTTCCACATCCAGTTCCAATTCTTCATCAGGCGCAATTCCCACGCCGTGAATATCCGCTCCGCTGGGGGTATAATAATGGCTGATTGTCAGCTTAACCGCAGAACCGTCGGAAATAGCAAAAATCTTCTGGACAATTCCCTTTCCGAAGGTAGTGGTTCCCAAAATCGTCCCTTTTTTATAATCCTTAATGGAACCAGCCAGAATTTCAGAAGCGCTGGCGCTGTTTCCATTGACTAAAACCACCATGGGCACCTGTAACTCATCTTTACCGTCACATCTGTATTCCTTGCGCTCCCCGTCCTTATCTTCCGTATAAACAACAAGCCCCTTAGGAAGAATATGCCCCGCAATGGCTACAACCGTCTGAAGGCTTCCTCCCGGATTATCCCTTAAATCCAGAACAAGGGCTTTCATTCCTTCCTGCTTTGCCTGTGCAAGGCTTTCCTCAAACTGTCCCAGAGTTACCTCGTCAAACTCCGTAATCTGAATGATGGCAATTTTATCCTCATCCATACTATAAACTACAGTAGGCGTCTCTATCTTTCTCCGTTCCACCGTAAAATCCAAATAATCCAGCTCTCCCTCGCGGTAAACTGTCAAATCCACGGTGGTCCTTTCCGGTCCCTTAATATAAGTTACAATTTCTGAGGTAGTTACATTCCGCATATCCACCCCATTAACCGCCACCAGAAGGTCTTCCGCCCTAAGCCCCGCCTCTAAGGCAGGGGAATCATTCATTACCTTTACTATTTTGCAGTATCCTGTGCCCTCATCGAAACCGATGTGGGCGCCAATGCCGTAATAAACGCCTTCGTTGGACTCCATAACCGCTTCCAATTCTTCTTTGGAATAATAAGTAGAATACGGATCTCCCAAGCCCGCCACAAACCCGTGGTACAAACTTTCTTCCAAATCATTTTCGCTGACGCTCTCCAGATAATAGCGATCAATGCTGTTTTCCAAAAGATGCAGCTTTTCTATGACCGAATCATCTAAAAGGCTGTCTTCTCCCGCTGACACAGAAGAATTTAATGCCTCCGCTCCCACCAAAGACACTGATTTTTGATGGATAAAAACTGCACTGACAATTCCCATGACCAGGATTCCTGCCAGCAATCCACCGATAAAACCTTTTATTCCGCCGCCGGATTTTTGCGGCTGCTCAAATTCCCGTGAAAATTCTCTGTCTTCCACTATTATTTACCTTCTTACTATAAAAAATTCCATGGATTTACGTAGCTTCCATTCCGGCGGACAGAGAAATGCAGATGGGGACCGGTACTTCTTCCGGTAGAACCTACCGCCGCTATTTTTTGTCCCCTGCTTACCGTCTGCCCTGTTGATACATACAATGCAGAAGCATGCATGTAAATGGTATATAAACCGTTACCGTGATTAATCATAATGTAATTTCCCATTGACGAGCTGTAAGCCGCCGCTATAACCACGCCGCCCTCCGCCGCTAAAATAGGACTTCCGTTGGGCGCCGCCATGTCGATGCCATTATGGAACTGCTGTACCCCCAGGGTCGGATGAATCCGATTCCCGTAATCATCAGAAATTCTTGTATAAGACGGTGCGGGCCAACAGAAAGGACCTCCTCCGTAAACAGGCATTTCTCCCACATCATTTCCCGACACACCCTCCGCCAGTTCCCTTTCCGCCTTCGCAATCTGCGCTTCCAGGGCAGCAATGGTGGCATTCTGTGCGGCAATCTCCGCTTCATACTCCTTAATCGCTTTTTCTTTATTGTTAATGTCGGTTTCATAATTCTCAATCTGCTTTTCCTTCTGGTCAATTAAATCCGACATCTCGCCTTCTTTTTTGGCAGCCTCCTCCTGTGCGGAATGGAGCATTTCCTCTTCCTGCTCCAACTGTTCCTTCAGAAACGCCACAGCTTCCTTTGTTTCCTTGTATTCTTCAAGCATTTCCCTGTCATAATTGGAAATTTCCTCAATATACTCAGCTTTATTTAACATTTCAGAAAAATTTTCCGCATCCAATATCAAAGAAATGTAAGCAGAATTTCCTCTTTCATACATAAACCGGATACGCTGCTCCATGGCTTCATACTGATCCACTTCCCGTTCCTGCGCATCCTTCAACTGCTGCTCAATCTGGACAATTTCCTGCTCCTTTTCAGCGATCTTCACATCCAGCTCCGCAAGGGTTCCCTGGATAAAGATCAGCTGTCCGTCCAGCTCCACCACATAATCGCTTAAATCATTTTTGGCGACTTCCAGTTCCGCCTGCTGCTTTTTGATATTGGAAAGAGTACCCTCCATGCTTCTTCTTTCATCCTGGGCATTCTGCAAATCCTGCTTGCTGTTTTCCAATGCCTCTCTCTTCTCCTCATCCTCATCTACCTCCGTAGCATAGACAACCGAAGGCGCTGAACACAGCATAATGAAACACATAATAATACTTAGCGGCTTTAATAGTTTCTTCATAAATCGTTCCTCACTACACACGTATGTGTTTTCTGACCGTTGTAAAGCTTCCGATAAAACCGATTCCCACACCAATACATATGGATATCGGTATCAGCGTATGGAAAATCTCATTTACCGGTATGAATTTTAAAATAGATGACAATACGGTAAATTTGTTCAATACATAGCCAATGATATTGCTGTAAATCAAATATACGATTCCTAAAGGTATCAGGGAACCGAAAGCGCCAATCAGGATTCCCTCAATGACGAAGGGAAAGCGGACAAAGAAGTCCGTGGCGCCAATGTACTTCATAATATTGATTTCCTCTTTCCTGACGGAAATACCGATGGTAACCGTATTGGCAATCAGGAATATGGATACGCACAAAAGGATAACAATAATGCCGATTGCCACATATCCTACCAGGCTGTTAATGCTAGTCAGGGTTTTGGCAGTTATCTCGGATTTATTAATCAGTCTGATACCCTCCGTAGACTCCAGATAGGAAACCAAAGCGGACTGCATGGAAACATCCCGCAGATAAATTTCATAGTTGGATGAATTCTTCAGAGGATTATCCTTAAAGCCATCCGCATACTCCCCCAAATACTCCTCCTTGAAGCTTTCCCACGCCTCGTCAGCGGAAACAAAATTAATGTGATCCACTTCCGTCCTCGCCTCAATCAGGGAGCCAATTTCCGCAATGCGCTCGTCACTTAATCCTTCGTCAAAAAATACGGTAACAGCCACGCCATTTTGTGCCTCTTTTACAATATACTGGAAATTTGCAACAATAGAATAAAAAATTCCAAACATAAAGAGACAGGCGCCGATGGTAGCAATAGATGCAAGGGAATACCATTTATTGCGGAATATATTTGCAATACCCTGTTTTAATGTATAAATAAACGTACTAAATCTCATCTATATAAGAGCCTTCTTTCTGGTCGCTGACGATAACTCCCTTATTCATCGTAACAACCCTTTTTTTCATTGCGTTTACAATTTCCCTGTTGTGGGTAACAACTAACACTGTTGTTCCCTTCTCATTGATTTCCTCTAACAGCTTCATAATTTCCCATGAATTTTTGGGATCCAGGTTTCCCGTAGGCTCGTCTGCCAGAAGAATGGGGGGATTGTTAACCAGCGCCCTTGCAAGGGCGACTCTCTGCTGCTCGCCGCCGGAAAGCTGCTTGGGTCTTGCCTTATACTTGCCCGCCAGTCCTACAATGGAGAGGACGGACGGTACGTTTTTCTTAATCTGTTTCCCCGGCACCTGTACGATTCTCTGGGCAAACGCCACATTTTCATATACATTGCGATCCTTTAAAAGGCGGAAGTCCTGGAATACCACGCCTATATTCCTGCGGAATTTAGGAATCTGGCGGTGCTTAAGCTTACCTACGTTAACGCCGTTTACTTCTATGGTTCCCGATGTGGGGAGCAGTTCCCTTAAAAGAAGCTTAATCAAAGTAGATTTACCGGAACCGCTGTCTCCTACAATAAACACAAACTCTCCTGTTTCAATATGGACACTGACATCATTCAGCGCCGGAGCGCCTGTGGAATAGGATTTACTCACATGGTCTAATGTTATCATTGTTGTCTTACCTGCTTTCCTTTAATAATCAAAGCTTTCCATATACTTCATATATTTTACTACCATCAATGCGATTTTGAAGGTAATCGCATCCTCAAACACCCTCAAATCCAATCCCGTACTCTTCTGTAATTTATCCAGCCGGTATACCAGGGTATTCCTGTGGATAAACAACTGTCTGGAGGTTTCCGATACGTTCAGGCTGTTTTCAAAAAACTTATGAATGGTTGTAATAGTTTCCTCGTCAAAGTCATCCGGGCTTTTCCCGTCGAATATTTCTCCAATAAACATCTTGCACAAAGGAATGGGCAGCTGGTAAATAAGCCTTCCAATACCCAGCTCGCTGTAAGCAATAACCCCGCGTTCTTCAAAGAAAATCTTACCCACATCCATCGCCATTTTCGCTTCCTTGTAGGAACGGCTGACTTCCTTAATTTCATTTACGATATTACCGTATGCAACATGGACTTTGGAAATGCCTTCTTTTTCCAGATGCCCTTTAATACCCAGAGCCGTTTTCTCCAGCTCCGCTTTGGAATCGCTTTCCTGAATTTCCTTGACAATAACCACGCTGTTTTCATCTACCGCAGTTATAAAATCCCTTACGCCTGCCCCAAAAAAACTGCGTACAAGCTCTAACATATTATTTTCCTTACCCTCGGAAGGCTCCACTATCATAACGGTCCGCTTTGCCTCCGTGGGAATATGCAGCTTTTTGGAGCGGCTGTAAATATCCACAAGAAGCAGGTTGTCCAGCAAAAGATTCTTAATGAAATTATCCTTGTCAAACCTTTCCTTATATGCAACCATCAGTCCCTGAAGCTGGAACGCCGCCATTTTACCTACCATATAGGAATCTTCCCCCGAACCGATAACCACCAGTATGTATTCGGGAACCTGTTCGTCATAAATCTTAAAAAACTGATATCTGGAAAACTCCTGGCTGTCTGCGGGAGATTTGACAAAATCCCTGGTAGCCCCCCTGTAATCCCCATCCTCTGTTGTAGTCGCCGCCACCTCATTCCCGTCCGTATCCATTACAATAAAATCCACACGGGATATTGCCTTGAGCCCTTCGATAGTATTCTGCAGAATCTGGTTTGAAATCATAACCCCCGCTCCTTTTAGACAATTTTCACAACGCAAAAATCCCCCAATTTTTGATTTTTGCTCATTATGTAAACAATTCTAATACATTTTCACAAATAATGCTACCCAAAAGTACAATTTTTTTATGCAAATTTATTGAAAATTGACAAATTTTTGGCAATTCTGCTGGTTTTTAAGAAAAAAATAATAATAAAAGCTGTTTCCAGCCAGACCCATGCCAAAATTTCCAAGCATATCATCCGGCTGAAAACAGCCAAAATTTATGATTCATCCTCTTTATTTTTCTGCTCCTGATAACGGGTAAGTCTTACCTGAAACCAACGCCGCATCAGTTTATCATAAATCCGTCTCACAGGACCCTTATCCCTGGTCTGTAAGTCCCTGTCTGCACGAAGCATCAACCAAATCCGCGCATTCATCTTCATATGGTTATCCTTCAGGAACTGTTCGCGCTTGGGAGATTCTAAATTAGAAATCAAAACCCAGGGCGTTTTCATATTCATATCGTTGATGATAAAATCATCGTCATGCTCCAAATCGTCCGCAACAGCCCTGCCTACAATCCGTAGGCTTTCTTCACAGGAGCGCAGCTCCCCTTCCAGCTTTTTGAGGGACTCTTCCGTCTGACTCAAGAGATAGACGGTTTTCCGCTGTCTTACCAGTTTTTTCAGAAACTCGTAAATGAAAACATTGTTTTCCACATCATGGATTCTGCTTCTGTAATTGATATCCGCCGCATGTAGAATATCCACATCCACGGCAACCGTCATATCCAGACTGCTCATCCATTCCTTGATTTCAGAAGAATCCTGTGCTTTAATCAGCCCTTTCATGGTAATCAAAGCGATTGTACTTACTTTTTCGTCCACAAAGAACTGCTCCACTTTTTTCATGGATTCACGAATGGTTAAGTCCTTCATAGGGATTCCCAGTACTTCCATTTTTCTCATAGAATCACCTTACCCGTATGTTAGAATCATAAAAAGAAAACTTAACACTACCGCAACAACCAGTGGTACAGACCAGAGAGATTCTTTCCGTTCTCCCCCGGAACCTTTTTGTTTTCTTTTAAATAGGTCCTTGAATACACTGCCCCTTCCCTCGATTGCCGCTATTCCCCAAAGAAGCAGGGCTGCCAGCACTGTAGTAAAAAGAGCAATGACTCCGTATACTATCATCATTCCCGCTAAAAACTGCCCATAGGAAAGTCCCGTCTCCGCCAGTATTCCGTCAAGAAGAGCCCTTGTATCTCCCCCCGTCTCCGTCAACACATCCATTTGCGCTACCATCTGTATTGCGCTGGTGGTATTAATGCAGGCATGGAATATCATGGTACTGACAATACTGCCGGTTGCCTCTACCAGAAGAACCCCCATGATTCCTACCACAAAGGCGTAACTCATCTGATTGAAATTCAGGTGCATCAATCCAAACAAAAATGCCGACATTACCATTGCTGCCAGGATTCTTCCCGTCTTACGGTAACTTTGATAAAAAATACCGCGGTATATAAATTCTTCATTCATCGGTCCCAAAATGCCTACCACCAGGACAATCAGCCACGCCGGCGTCCCTGCCAGCGCCGCCCCTATCTGGTTGGCAGCGTTGCTTACAAATAACTGGGAAACCATATTGATTAATGTAATAAGCGGCATACACAATCCTGTAAAGACAATGCACAGGAATGGGGTTACCGGATGAATTTTCTTATGTGGGGCAATATCCGGAAGGGCTGTTTTTGTTTTTAGAAGAAAACAGACTGCCGGTATGAGAAAAATCAACTGGTTCATAACCAGAGAGCCTATTGCGCTTATCCGCAATCCGGTAAACCGCAATATCTCCACTACCACCGCCTCAACCGCCAGAAATACCGCAAACAGCCAGTTTGTTGCTTTTTTACTCATTCTCTTATCAACCGTTCATCATAAAATCTAATAATTTGTTAATATCCTCCGGCTCATATGCCAAAAGCTCAAGCTCGGCAATCGTCCCGTCAGAAAAAATATTTGCCATGGAAACATACTGGGAAAGCTTGGATTTCAAATTCAGGCGGTCGCCTTCGCCTGTTACCAGCTCCACCTTACCCTTACAGCTGTTGATAACCTCAAAGAATTTATCAATATCCGTAATATTTTGTACTTTCATTTTTTAACTCCTTTTCCCTTAATCTTGATTATATATCAAATATACAAAAAAGCAAACTTTTTTAAACTAACCGGATGTTCTCCGGCGCTATTTCGATTATCCGTTTCTTATACAAACGTCCGATAGCACGCTTAAATTCGTTTTTACTCATACCCAGGACTTTTTTGATTTCCTCAGGGCTGCTTTTATCCCCAAGAGGAAGGCTGCCCTCCTTTTCCTGTAACAGGGCAAGTATTTTCTCCCCGTCGGCGTCCATCTGGACATACGCCTTTTCCCGCAGGCTTAAATCCAGCTTTCCATCTTCCTTTACTGCCGTTACTCTGGCATTAATCCAATCTCCCGGCTGTATGCCGCCCCATGGCTCTCTTGCAGGTATCATGCCCTGGTATTTATCGTCTACCGCCACATAAGCGCCATACCCCTCCGCTAACTGGTACACCGTGCCCGAAACCATATCGTCCTTTTTGTAATCCTTTGCAATTTCCAGATAAGGATAGAGTTTCATGGTCGCCGCCAGACGGCTGCTTTTATCAATATAAAGCGCAGTCAGAATCTCTTCCCCTTCCTTTACCCTTCTCGTCTGCTCCTTAAAAGGAAGTAATAAATCTTTTTCCAGTCCCCAGTTGAGAAAAGCGCCGATTCCGGAAGCCTGGACAACCCGGAGCCTCGCCACTTTTCCCAAAGTAATGAACGGCTCATTTACCGTGGCAATCAACCTGTCCTTTGAATCCCTGTATAAAAAGACCTCCAGGGAGTCCCCCACATCAAACTCCTTTGGCACCTGCTTTGCCGGGAGAAGAACCGTCTCCATATCCTTTTCAGACTCTTCCCTGGTCGGCATATGTTCTGCAAGATACACGCCGAAATCTACTTTTTTTACAATACTCAACCGTTGTCTTTGTCCTAATTCTAACATTTCTCCTCCTACATACGGGTAAACTCCACATTGCAATATGCCGCACCCGCTTCATCCCGCAGGCTGACACCTGTTTTATCTTCTGTTTCATAAATAACCGGATACATCTCCGTGCCCAGAACCGCCTGTTTTTTGTATTCTACCCGAAGCTGTCCGATGGGGAAGTCCTTTGACAGGTAATCCATGGCAATACGGACATACTGTCCGTTATTAACATGGAAATTCGTATCCAGATGATGCGCCATGACTGTCACTTTATCCGCCGCCCTGCCTTCGCCTTCAAAAATAATCTTACGTTTTGCATATTCCATATCCGCCTTGGGCGATAAAACATATTTTTCCTGCATTTCGGGGGGAACCTTGGCGGGCTTGCCATCTCCCATATGAATCAGGCTCCAGATAGAGTTGGCAACTGCCGTTTCCCTGCCGCTTTCATCCCACATCCAGAAATTCCTGTAGCCGATAAAGCCTTTGAAATCATAGGGCGCCGTTCCTATTTTAACATGCTCGCACTGCTCCGGATAACGTTTTATAACAATCTGCCAGAAGCTTAGCGCCCAAATCAATTCTTTTTCCTTTAAATATTTTACTCCAAGTCCCAGCTCTTCCGAATGAAAAATAGAACAATCCTGAAAATAGTCAAGCAGTCCCGGCAGACTGAGCCTGCCGCTACTGTCCGATTCACTGTAACGGATTCTGCTTTGAAATTGATACATCCTTCCTGCCTCCTTTTAGGTATAAAAACAAACGCCCGGCAGACGCTCTACCGGGCTTTTAGCTGGGCTACAAGGATTCGAACCTTGAAATGACGGAGTCAGAGTCCGTTGCCTTACCATTTGGCGATAGCCCATCAACATTGCTTAGTATACACAAATCCTGGAGAAAATGCAAGACATAAATTGGAATTTTTGTGTTTTTCCCAAAAAGTCCGACTCATGTGTGGATAAATCCATGAAATTGTTTTACAATTCATCCAAAATCTCCTGCAGCTTTTTCCATTGACTTATGATAAATTCAAATGAAAGCAAATCTTTTTTTGAGAAAACATAATTCCTTTGCATATTACCGTATGCATCTCTGATACTATTATTACCGGAAAGACCAGTAAATATATTAAAATCAGAAAATGGTTTATCTGCCAGACTACTTCCATCTCTCCGTGTTTCTTCTGCTCTCTTATATCCCAGCATTTCAAGAAACATTTTGTGGTCTTGAATCATATTCTGAATAAGGGGCAAATCCAGCATAACACCCACATCATAAATATGCTTTGCAACATCAAAGTACTTTACACGCTCATAATAAAATTCCGCCGCAAATATTTTATCCGTAAATATCCGCTCCAAGCGAATGGTATTAATCAGAAACGGCATTACTTCAAATTGTTCTTGTAAAATAGCTTTTTGCTCATCTGTGGCATATGTATAAATGATAGGTTCAATCTCTAATGCTGAAAATGGTTCACTGACACTAAAAGAAGTTCCTTCCACTTTCACATAACCAAATCTTTGAAGCGGATCATCTGCGTCCACTGTCACAGCCGGCATATAATCATAGACCGCTGTAATACTTCCCTTCCTGTCATCTTCCAACTTTTTTCTGGATGTCCTGGATAATGAAATATATTTTTTTGTCGCTGTCTCCAACCGCTTTTTCGCCTGACTGTTACTGCAATGGTCAATGCACACTGTCAAATCGATATCCTCCGAAAAACGGCGGATACTCTTTTGAGCTTTGTATAAAGCTGTACCCCCTTTAAAATAAGCGGGGAGAGTTTTCTGTTTTTCCGAAAGTTCTTTTAACAGCAATGTAACATAATAGTCTTTTTCCAAAATATCCTCTCTAATACCACTTATTTCATAAGCGTGTCCAATAATATTTAGAAATGAAAATCTATCCATATGCAATTTCATGCAGCCCCTCCAACATGATATCTATTGTTTTAATAAGGATTTTTGGATTATAATATTTCCTTGCCATCAGAATGAGTATATCCGTATCAAGTCCCAATGCTCTAATCGTTCCCTTTAACAATTCTTCCGGCTTTACAGCATCAACAGGTGCATGATCCATTTCCCGTATTACATCCAACATTTGAAGATAACGATAATTTGAGCGATTTATATTCGTAGACGGTTTCCTTGTCTCAATTTGTACACCGGTCGGTACTCTTTTTTTATACAAATTTGTTGCAATGCATTTTTTTTTGGCATCTGGGATACCAGTCCAATACGATTTAGTGCGGACAGACCTGTTTCATAGCCAATCACTTTATCCTCATCATATAATAGCTGTTTGCAAAATATCATCTCCTTATTAGGTGTGTAATATAGGCATTTGTTAAATGCTGAAACCCATTGATTTTACTGGGTTTTCTCGTTGTTT
>N._stephensi_709_foregut__coassemble_319_pt1 | contig 18874 bp, 18 predicted proteins | sample N__stephensi_709_foregut__metabat2_low_PE_012 | metagenome-assembled genome bin N | reverse complement strand
ACGGTGGTGTGAGAGGTCGGCTAGTCAACTAATGACTAGCCTCCTACTCGATTGATAAAGATTTAAGTTACATTTTAAATTATACTTTAATTTAAAAATCAAATTATTTTTTAATTATTTTCCAGAGGTATTATCATGAAAACAGATACGATTGCAGCGATTGCAACGGGAATGTCTAATTCAGGAATTGGAATTGTCAGAATAAGCGGGGCAGAAGCAATAGAAGCTGCTGATAGGATTTACCGCTCAAAAAACGAAAAAAAGAAATTGATAGATCAGAAAACACATACCATTCATTATGGGTATATTTATGATGATGATGTTATGATAGATGAAGTTATGGTTCTTATTATGAAAGGACCTAATAGTTTTACGGCAGAAGATACTGTGGAAATAGATTGCCATGGTGGTATGCTTGTCATGAAAAAAATTTTGGAAACGGTTTTAAAGAATGGTGCAAGAGCTGCAGAACCGGGAGAATTTACAAAAAGAGCCTTTTTAAATGGAAGAATTGATTTGACGAAAGCGGAAGCAGTTATGGATTTAATTCAATCTGAAAATGAATATGCTTTGAAATCTTCTGTTAATCAGTTAAAGGGTAGTATTTATAAAAAAATAAAGAAGCTGCGGGAAAAAATTATTTATGAAATTGCTTTTATAGAATCGGCTTTGGATGACCCGGAGCATATCAGTACAGAAGGATATCCTGATAAGTTGAAAATTGTTGTCAATGAATCATTGCAGGAATTAGAAAAGATGATTTGTACTTTTGATAATGGCAGGATTATCCGGGAAGGAATCCAAGTTGTTATTTTAGGTAAGCCGAATGCAGGAAAATCTTCTTTATTAAATAAGATTTTGGGAGAGGAAAAAGCGATAGTTACAGATGTTGCAGGAACTACAAGGGATGTTTTGGAGCAGTTTATTAATTTGGATGGAATTGGAATCCATATTGTAGATACTGCGGGAATCAGGGATACGATAGATATTGTTGAAAAGATTGGTGTAGATAAGGCAAGGAATAAAGCACAGGATGCAGATTTAATTCTTTATGTGGTGGATTCTTCTAAAAACCTGGATGAAGATGATTTTAAAATAATGGATTTAATATCTGATAAGAAATCTATTATATTATTAAATAAATCTGACTTAAATACGGTTATTTCTTTGGAATATATGGAAAAGGTATGTAAAGATTTTAATTTTAAAGAAGATTATGTAATTTTGAATACCTCCATGACAGAAGAAAGCGGATTAAAGGAATTAGAAGAAGCTATGAAAGAAATGTTTGTTCATGGTAAAATAGATATGAATGAGGAAGTGACCATTACCAATATCAGGCATAAAGAAGCTTTAGTAGAATCAAGAGATTCTCTTTTGTTGGTAAAACAAAGTCTTTTGAATGAGATGCCGGAAGATTTTTATTCTATTGATTTGATGAATGCTTATGCTTCTTTAGGAAGGATTATTGGGGAAGAAGTGGGAGAAGATTTGGTAAATGAAATTTTTTCTAAGTTTTGTATGGGTAAATAGAATATTTTTAAGTAAGCGGTATGGTTTTTGACTAATTTTAGAAGGAAAAAGAAATGTCAGATTTGCAAATGGATAAAAAATATATAGTAGATAAAGTAGATGTTTGTGTAGTGGGTGCAGGTCATGCAGGCTGTGAGGCAGCTTTAGCATGTGCAAGACTGGGACTTGAAACAGTTGTTTTTACAGTAAGTATTGACAGCATTGCTTTGATGCCTTGTAATCCTAACGTGGGCGGTTCTTCTAAGGGGCATTTGGTAAGGGAATTGGATGCCTTAGGCGGAGAAATGGGAAAAAATATTGATAAAACCTTTATTCAGTCCAAAATGTTGAATGTTTCAAAAGGACCTGCCGTTCATTCTTTAAGGGCGCAGGCGGATAAGGCGGAATATTCCAGGCAGATGCGCAAAATTTTGGAAAACCAAAAGCATCTTTCCATTAAGCAGGCAGAGGTTTGTGAGCTTTTAACAGAGGTAGATGAAGAAACGGGAAAGAAAAAAATAACAGGAGTAAAAATATTTACAGGCGGTATTTATGAATGTAAGGCTGTTGTTTTGTGTACGGGAACTTATTTGAGGGCAAGGTGTCTTTGTGGAGAGGCAATTACTTATACGGGTCCTAATGGGTTACAGGCTGCTAACCATTTAACAGAATCTTTAAAAGCTTTAGGAATTGAAATGCGACGTTTTAAAACAGGAACGCCTGCAAGAATGGATGGAAGAACCATTGATTATTCCAAAATGGAAGAACAGGCAGGAGATGAAAGAATCGTTCCTTTTTCTTTTTCTACAAATCCTGATGATGTGCAAATTGACCAGGTTTCCTGTTATTTAACTTATACTAATGAAAAGACTCATGAAATTATCAGAAATAATTTGGACCGTTCTCCTATTTATGCGGGAGTCATAGAAGGTACAGGACCGAGATATTGTCCTTCGATTGAAGATAAAGTAGTAAAATTTGCAGATAAGGACAGGCATCAGGTTTTTATTGAGCCGGAGGGAATCCATACAAATGAAATGTATGTGGGAGGAATGTCTTCTTCTCTTCCTGAAGATGTACAGCTTGCCATGTATAGAACGGTTCCGGGATTGGAAAATTGTAAAATTGTAAGAAACGCTTATGCCATAGAATATGATTGTATAAATCCTAATCAGCTTTATGCTTCCTTGGCATTTAAGGATATTCTTGGACTTTTTTCAGGAGGACAGTTTAATGGAAGCAGCGGATATGAAGAGGCGGCTGCCCAGGGATTAGTGGCGGGAATAAATGCCGCTATGTTTATAAAAGGAAAAGAGCCTGTTATAATTGACAGAAGCGAAGGATATATTGGGGTTTTAATTGATGATTTGGTTACAAAAGAAACCTTTGAACCATATCGTATGATGACTTCCCGGTCTGAATACCGTCTACTGCTTCGCCAGGATAATGCGGATTTACGGCTTAGAAAAAAGGGATATGAAGCGGGTCTTGTTTCAAAAGAAGAATATGATTATGTTGTATTGAAAGAAAAGCTGATTAAGGAAGAGGTAGAACGTCTGCAAAATACGGTAATCGGTGCAAATAAAAAGACACAGGAATTTTTGGCTGCCCACAACAGCGCTTCTTTAAAGACGGGAACTACTTTAGCTGAGCTTATGTGCAGACCGGAGCTTTCTTATGAAATTCTTTCTGAAATTGATACAGAAAGAAAGCCTTTGAGGGATGATGTAATAGAACAGGTCAATATTAATATAAAATATGACGGTTATATTAAAAGACAAATTAAACAAGTAGAACAGTTTAAAAAAATAGAAAACAAGAAAATTCCGGCGGATATTGATTATGATGATGTAAATAGTCTGCGTTTAGAGGCAAGGGCAAAGCTAAAGATATTTAAACCTCTTTCTGTGGGACAAGCGTCCCGAATATCCGGCGTTTCCCCGGCAGATATTTCTGTGCTGCTTATTTATTTGGAACAGATTTATAAATATAAGAATTAAATATTTTATTTATTTTATTGTACTTATAAAAATTCGGAAAAAGGAAATTATATGAAATATCAGTTAAATAGTTTTATTAAAGATTTAGAAGAACTTCATATTGTTTTGTCCGATGATCAGGTAAATCAGTTTCTTACTTATTATGAATTATTAACGGAATGGAATTCCTTTATGAATTTGACTGCGATTACGGATTTTGATGAGGTTTGTAAAAAACACTTTATCGACAGTATTTCCTTGGTAAAGGCTGAAGAAGATATTTTTTGTATGACGGGCAAAAATATGAGGAATGATATTCTTACTGTTATTGATGTAGGAACAGGAGCTGGTTTTCCGGGAATTCCTTTAAAAATTGCTTTTCCGGATATGGATATAACGCTTTTGGATTCTTTAAATAAAAGGGTTCACTTTCTAAATGAAGTTATTGAAAATTTGCAGTTAAAGGGAATTACTGCCATTCATGGAAGGGCGGAAGATTTTGCCAGGAAGGAAGATTACAGAAATCATTTTGATTTAGCAGTAAGCCGGGCAGTTGCCAATATGAGTACATTATCTGAATATTGTATTCCTTTTGTAAAGCTGGGAGGATTGTTTATTCCCTATAAATCTGAAAAAGTATCAGATGAGTTAGCATGTGCTAATAATGCCCTTTCTGTTTTGGGCGGTTCTATAGAAAATCAAATTGAATATACATTACCGGAGAGCGATTATTATAGAAATCTGGTAATCATCCGGAAGGAAAAGGATACCCCCAAAAAGTATCCCAGGAAAGCCGGACTTCCCTCTAAGGAGCCTTTAAAATAATACAACCCTGCCATTTATCATAATTCGTAAGTTATCATCATAAATATTTGTATTTTTGATAATAATCTTAGAAACATGATTTATGACAGGGTTGTTAATTTTAATATCATGTTTTAAAGGTATATGCTGCATTTTTCTAAAACTTCTTTGGGCTTTTCCAAATGAGGGAGTTCTTTGGTTTCAGTAATACTATATACTTCAACTGCCCCATTGCAGGATAAATATCCATCCTTAATCATATCTGCATTTTCGTAGCTTTCTCCCATAATTATCATGATGCTGTGGTCAATATTTTTGAGCGCCTGGTAAATATTTATATTTAAATATCTGCCGATAAAGCTTGCATAGGTATATTTGGAATTGTAATCATTTAAATGTGCTGATTCTAAGTAAGCGTATATTTCTTCTAATTTACTGTTTGCAAAATCATAGTAATAGTTTTCTTTGAATTTCTTGATGATATTTTCTTTGTTACTAATCAGGTTGTATAGAAAAGTTCCTATTACAGGCATTTCAATTATGTATTTGGCTATTTTAGATTTTTTATTGGGAATCTGATTATATTTACCGATATTTTTTGGATTAATAAAAATCAGATTCCGAATCAGCTCCGGATCTGCATGACATGACATAATGCCGATGGAGGCAGATTCCCCAGAAGTAATAATGGTTACTTTTTTTCCTATAATATTTTTAATAAAGTCGTTTACCAGTTGTACATATAGAAAATTTGTATAGGTAAATCCCGGTTTTTCAGACAATCCATATCCAAGAAGGTCAATGGTATATACTTCATTTGTCTTTGCCAATTCATCAATGAATTTATAAAATTCATAAGAAGAGCTTCCTATGTCCAAATCATGAATTAAAAGGACGGGATTTCCATTTCCCTTTTTTTGATATCTTATTTTTCCAAAACGCCAATCATAAAAATTATCTTCTGTTTTATTTAATATTTCTTTAGATTTAGCATAAGAATAATAAAATCTGTTTATGATATGTAATCCGGTAATTGTGGATATTCCCAACAATGCAGCTGTTTTGTAATTTTTTTTCATAAAATCAAATCCTTTTCTTTTTATTATAATGGATTTTATCTTTTCTTACAATAATTTTGAAATTTTTAAAAAATATATCTTTTCTTATTTTTTATTCTATTATATTATTATTAAAGGAGGTGATTTTCCGTGAAGAACGAAAAGTCAGAAGTATATAAATTGCCTCTTACTGTTTTGGAAGATGAAAGAGCCAGAATTGCTCACGAGCTACATGACACAATTATACAAAGTCTTGTGCACACGATTTATCAATCTGAACTGACTTTACATTATATAGATGAAGATCCCGTTAAAGCAAAATTAGAATTAGCTGTTTTATCTAAAAATATAAAAGAAACAATAGCAGACGCGAGAAATATACTTTACGAATTGAAACCTATGACAATTACGGATTTAGGTTTCAAAGAAACTCTGGATGAGTATATTCAATATTTAAAACCTCTTTCCAGTATAAAATTTATCTGTGAGATAGAGGACAACCTGGATTGCTTGGGCGATGATGAAAGGTTGGTTATTTATAGAATTATCCAGGAAGCATGCAACAATATATTAAAGCATTCAAGGGCAAATCATGCCCGGATTAATATAAAAAAACATAAAGAAAATTTTTACAAAGTTTCTATTGATGATGATGGTATTGGATGTAATAAAAAAGAATTGAATAAGATACATCATTATGGATTAGAAATAATGAACGAGAGAGTCAGAATGATTTGCGGTAAGATGGAAATTCATTCGGATTTGAATCAAGGTTTTCATATTACTGTAATAATTCCGGCAACACATTAAGGAGGCGACAGATTTATGAAAATTAAGGTAATGATTACAGATGATCACAAAATGGTAAGGGAAGGAATTAAGCAATTATTAGAATTACATGATTCCATATCGGTTATAGGTATGGCGTCTGACGGGGTCGAGTGTATATCTGCCTTAAAAGAAAAAGAACCGGATTTATTGTTATTGGATATTAATATGCCGGTTAAAAATGGTTTGGAGACGTTGGAAGAAATAAAAAAATCAAATTTGAACACAAAGGTAATTTTTTTGACAGTCCATAGTGAAGTGGATTATCTTTTAAAAGCTATTGAAATTGGTGCCGACGGTTATGTTTTAAAGGATTCCGGTTCTGCTGAATTAGTAAATGCTATTGAAATTGTAATGAATGGGGAATCTTATATTCAACCTGATATGATTCCAATGTTAAATTCCAAAATGATAGCGAAAAACAGTGATAAAGAAAAAATGAAAAACCTGACAAAAAGAGAATTGGAAGTTTTGGTTTTGGTTTCAGAAGGAATGTTTAATAAAGAAATAGCGGATAAGCTTTCTATTAGTGAAAGAACAGTAAAAAATCATATATCTAATATTTTCAAGAAGATTGATGTAGCGGATAGAACCCAGGCTGCTGTATTTGCAATCCGAAATGATTTAATACATATTTAATTTTGAAGCTGGGTAATATATATTCGTTATGATTTTAAAATGAATTATAAAAATAAAAAAATTAAAACATAAAATAAATAAAAAGTGTTTCACGTTTCACGTGAAACATTTTTTATTTTTAAAGAAAATTTCATTATCTCGTGTTTCACGTGAAACATTAACCACTAAATCTTGTAAAAATGTCGTGAAACATTTTTTATATAAGGGTGTGAAACATTTTTTATAAAATATTCCGGGAAAAAGTAAGACAAATAAAATAATAATTCATGTGGAATATCTAAATAATTGGTGCTATAATCAAAAAAGAATGTGAAAAGAGAGAATAATGTCGGTTAGGATGAACCGAAAGGAAGGAAACATATGGGAAGAATTATTGCAATCGCAAATCAAAAAGGCGGTGTTGGAAAATCAACCACCTCTATCAATCTGGCAGCATGTCTTGCTGAAAAGGATAAGAAGATATTAGTAATTGATTCTGATCCTCAGGGAAATACAACCAGTGGATTCGGAATTGATAAAAATTTTCTGGAAAATACCATTTATGAACTAATTTTGGGAGAATGTTCCATTGGGGATTGTATTATAAAGGAAGCAATCAAAAATGTTTCTGTTTTGCCCTCTAATGTCAATCTTGCCGCTGCGGAGATTGAATTAATCGGCGTGGATGAAAAGGAATACATATTAAAAGATGAAATTGACTGGGTTAAGGATAATTATGACTATATTATTATTGATTGTCCTCCCTCTTTAAGTATGCTGACTATTAATGCAATGACAGCGGCAAATTCCGTGTTGGTGCCAATCCAGTGTGAGTATTATGCTTTGGAAGGTTTAAGCCAGTTGATTCACTCCGTAAATTTAATTAAAGAAAGATTGAATCCTGAATTGGAAATGGAAGGCGTTGTATTTACTATGTATGATTCCAGGACAAATTTATCCAGTCAGGTAGTGGAAAATGTAAAAAATCATTTAAGTGAAAATATATGCAAGACGATTATACCCAGAAATATCAGACTTGCAGAGGCGCCCAGCCATGGGATGCCTATCACAATGTATGATCCAAAATCCGTTGGAGCGGATAGTTACAGACAGTTGGCAATGGAGATTATGAATAGGAAGGGTGAATAGACTTATGGCTGCAAGGGGATTGGGAAAAGGACTGGACGCATTAATACCTGTTTCCGGCGATGTGAAGAATGGAAGAAGGGCAGGAGGTTCTTCCGAAAGGGAAAAGGGACAGGAGACTCTCGTTAAAATTACAATGGTAGAACCTAACAGGGAGCAGCCACGTAAAACCTTTGACGAAGAAGCATTGAATGAATTGGCGGAATCTATTAAACAGTTCGGATTGTTACAGCCAATTTTGGTACAGGACAGAAAAGATTATTATGAAATTATTGCCGGCGAAAGAAGGTGGCGTGCAGCAAAAATTGCGGGATTAAAGGAAGTTCCTGTTATCATAAAGAATCTGACGGAACAGGAAATTGTGGAAATTTCTCTGATTGAGAATATCCAGAGAGAAAATCTGAATCCTATTGAAGAGGCATTAGCTTATAAAAAATTGTTAAATGAATTTCATTTAAAGCAGGAAGAAGTTGCGGAAAGGGTTTCTAAGAGCAGAACAGCTGTTACCAATTCCATGAGATTGCTGAAGCTGGCAGAGGAAGTACAGGAAATGGTAGTAAAAGAAGAAATCACTACGGGACATGCCAGAGCTTTATTGGGAATTGAAGATTCAGAGCAGCAGATTTTAACTGCACAGAAAATAGTTGATGAAAAGTTAAGTGTTAGGGATATTGAAAAGCTGGTCAAAAATATGAATAAACCGGCTAAAGAAAAGAAAGTATCCAAAGAGAAGAGCTATGATTTTATTTATCAGAATATAGAAGAAAAATTAAAATTATCTCTGGGAACAAAGGTTTCCGTTGCTGCAAAGGAAAACGGTTCAGGAAAAATTGAAATAGAATTTTATTCAGGAGATGATTTAGAAAGAATTTTAGATTACCTTGGAGGAAAAATATGAGCAGTGATTTGTTAAACAGCATTGGCCTTGGCGATTTGGATATTGCATATATTTTTATCGGTCTTATTGCATTTATTCTGATTCTCTTTATTATTATTATTATTTCATTGGTAAAACAAAGTAAATTAAAAAAACGTTATGAAGCTTTTATGATAGGAAAAGATGCAAAGAGCATGGAAAAGGAAATTACAAATTTATTTTCGGATATTGATTATCTGAAAAAATCTGTGGACAAAAATGCAAAAGAAATCCGCCATATTTATAAAAGGCTGGAAACAACCTATCAAAAACTGGGTATTGTAAAGTATGATGCTTTTCAGCAAATGGGTGGTAAGCTGAGCTTTAGTCTGGTTTTGTTGAATGAAAATAATGATGGATTTGTTTTGAATTCTGTTCATAGCAGTGATGGCTGTTATTCTTATACAAAGGAGATTAAAGATGGAAATTGTGAAATTTCTTTAGGAGAAGAAGAAGCCAAGGCATTAAAAATTGCAATGAGAGAAGGATAGTATTGAAATTAATATCAGTGGATTTCTTAAAGGAGAATGATATTATTGCCGAGCCTGTCATGTCGGATAATTTTCAGATACTTTTAGGTAAAGGAACTTTATTGAAAAATGAATATATTCCTAAGCTAAAGGAATTGGGAATTTACGAGGTCTATATTGAAGACGGGACAGAAGAGGTCAGGGAATATTCCCAAAAATCGCCGGCGTATAAAATCAAGGAAAAAAGAATAGAAATCAGGGAAGCCTGTGTAAACCAGGTCAAAAAAATTTTAAAAAGGCATATTTACCAAAATGGAAAAGAATTATCTAAATTAAAGCAGTCAGTGAACGAAATATTAGATGATATTTTAAGTGAACCGGATATGGTAAAGTGTATTTATGAAATACAGGAACGGGAGCCGGATATTTTTGAACATACTTTAAATGTTTGTAGTATGTCTATGATTGTAGCCCTTAAAATGAAGCTGGATAAAAAAGATATTAAGGAGCTGGGAACAGCCGCCATGCTGCATGATTTGGGATTGATGTATATTACCGTTCCCTATGAAAACAGGGAATTAAGCAATTTGTCCGCGGAGGAACAGGGAGAATATAAAAAACACACCATTTATGGGTATACCGTGTTATTTAATGAGAAGTGGCTTTCCGAACAGGAAAAACATATGATTTTGTGTCATCATGAAAACCTGACAGGCGGAGGTTATCCTCTTCATATGGATCAGCTATCTATTTTATCGCAGATTCTTGCAGTATGTGATATTATGGATGAAATGATATGCGGCATCGGTTATAAGAGAAGAAAAATCTGGGAGGTAATATCCTATCTGGAAGAAATAAAAGGAACCTATTATTATGATTCTATTATAAAAACAATCTGTAGTTTCGTGATGGTTTATCCTAAGGGAACTAAGTTAATATTGGATGACGGTTCCGTAGGGGTTGTTGTCAAGCAGAATGAAAATAGTCCCAAAAGACCTATTATCCAGATTATTACCAGAGGAAGCCGGTTAAAGAATGTTTCGAAGGAAGCCGTAACTTTAATTGATTTACAAAAGGAAAAGGAATATGAAATTTTAAAAGTGGAGGAACGCTGATAAGCTCAGGTTTAAATATGTGATTTTTAAGCAGTTTTATTTCAAGTAATTTTTAAGGAGGAGACTTTTATGTTAGATATTAAGTTTTTGAGGGAGAATCCTGATATTGTAAAGGAAAATATTAAAAATAAATTTCAGGATGCAAAATTACCTTTGGTTGACGAGGTAATTGATTTGGACGCTAAAAAGAGAGACTGTCAGAAGGAGGCAGATAATCTCAGGGCTGAGAGAAATAAGCTTTCCAAACAAATTGGTGCATTAATGGGACAGGGTAAAAAGGATGAAGCAGAAGAAATAAAGAAGCAGGTTACGGCGTCGGCGAACCGTCTGGCAGAGCTGGAAGAACGGGAAAAACAGCTGGATGAAAAAATCCTGAAAATTATGATGTCGATTCCTAATATTATAGATGCTTCCGTACCTATTGGTAAGGATGATACGGAAAATGTGGAGGTTACCAAATATGGAGAGCCTGTTGTTCCGGATTTTGAAATCCCTTATCATACGGAAATTATGGAAAGATTTGACGGTATTGATTTAGATGCAGCAAGGAAGGTTGCCGGAAACGGTTTTTATTATTTACAGGGAGATATTGCCAGACTACATTCCGCAGTTATTGCCTATGCAAGGGATTTTATGATTAATAGGGGGTTTACTTATTGCGTTCCTCCTTTTATGATTAGAAGTAATGTAGTTACCGGTGTTATGAGCTTTGCGGAAATGGATGCCATGATGTATAAGATTGAAGGCGAGGATTTATATTTAATCGGTACCAGCGAGCATTCCATGATTGGTAAATTTATTGATACCATTATTCAGGAGGAGGATCTTCCCAAAACTTTAACCAGTTATTCGCCCTGCTTCCGTAAGGAAAAAGGCGCCCATGGCATTGAAGAACGCGGGGTTTACCGTATCCATCAGTTTGAAAAACAGGAAATGATTGTAGTATGCAAACCGGAGGAGTCCCCTATGTGGTTTGAAAAGCTGTGGCAGAATACGGTGGATTTGTTCCGTTCCATGGATATTCCTGTACGTACCTTGGAATGCTGTTCCGGGGATTTGGCGGATTTAAAGGTAAAATCCTTTGATGTGGAGGCGTGGTCTCCCAGACAAAAAAAATATTTTGAAGTTGGCAGCTGTTCCAATTTGGGAGACGCCCAGGCAAGGAGATTAAAAATCCGTGTAAACGGGGAAAAGGGAAAGTATTTTGCGCATACATTAAATAATACTGTTGTTGCGCCTCCGAGAATGTTGATTGCCTTTTTGGAAAATAATTTAAGGGCAGACGGTTCGGTAGCAATTCCCGAAGTGCTTCGCCCTTACATGGGAGGCATGATGGAGTTAAAACCCAGGCATGAATAGAAAGCTTATAGGGAATGGGGTATAAAGGTTTTATGCCGTCGTTCCTTCAGTTGAGGTGTTATTTTGCATAAATTTTTGAGAGCAGTCGGATTTAGCAAACTGAAGAATAAGAAACAGGAAAATGAATTGATTTCCATAGCTGTAGAGGATGCAGACGAAAGATTGTATACATCCTTGGATTATGATGCCATGCTTGCCGAATATAATAAATTTTTTGGAGATAACATGGGCGTCAGCGTCAGGGGAGAGTATGATGAAAATAATCATTTTGTGGTGGACTATTATATCCCATTTTTCAGAGGAAGTCAGATTAGTTCCTATGCTGATATTTCCGTGGAACGTCATGCGGAAAAGGAATCCTATGCCGGAGTTTGCGATGATGTAAAAATAGGGATTTCTTTGATATTTTATGTACAGAACATTGTCAGTTATTTGAAGAGAGAACACGGAAACCAGCTTCCGGTAGCGGGAACGGCGTTAATCCTTTCCGGTTTATCTACCCAAGGGAAAATTCTTATGCCTATTTTTAAGAATGAAGAGGATTTAATGAAGAGGCAGCAGTTTTCCAATAACAGAAACCGTTTACTTGCCCAGGCAAGAAAGGGCGATGAGAGTGCTATTGAAACCCTTACTTTGGAAGATATGGACACCTATAGCTGTATTGCAAAAATGATTGTAAAGGAAGATGTTCTTTCTTTAGTGGATACTTATTTTATGCCTTATGGGGTTGAATGTGATCAATATTCCATTTTAGGGGAAATTATAGATGTTACAAAGGTAAAAAACTCTTTAACAAATGAAGAAATCTGGCAGATGTCCATTGAATGCAATGATTTACTGATAGATATATGTATTAATTGCAAGGATTTATATGGGGAACCGGCTGCGGGAAGAAGGTTTAAGGGTTCTGTCTGGCTCCAGGGAATGATTCATTTTCCGGAATAGGATAGTTTTCCGAAATTTTTCTTTTCTGAAATAAGACGAAATAAGATTCTGAAATACTTGACTAATTTCCCGCAGAATGATAAAGTAAATTATGTGTGTTTCCTTAGTTAAATGGATATAACAGCCCCCTCCTAAGGGGCAGTTGAGGGTTCGATTCCCCCAGGGAACATTTATTTGCCGGATTTTCCGGCTTTTTTCATATAGACAGCAATTATGTTTATTAAGGGGAAACCATGAACTATATTGTTTTTGATTTGGAGTGGAATCAGTCTGCTTCGGGCAAGCGGTATGTCAACAAAAAAATACCGTTTGAAATCATTGAAATCGGGGCAGTAAAATTAAATAGTGAAATGGAAGAAACCGGTAGATTTAACGAACTTGTGAGACCGAAGGTTTATAAGAATATTAACAGGATTACCGGTAATATTGTCCATCTTGAGATGAAGGAGTTAAAAAATGCAAGACCCTTTCAAAAGGTTATGGAATCTTTTTTGGATTTCTGTGGGAGGGAATATGTATTTTGTACATGGGGAAATCTGGATTTAATTGAGCTTCAGAGAAATATGAAATTTTATTCCATGACACCTTTGTCACAGAAGCCCATTAAATTTTTGGATGTGCAAAAACTCTTTGCTTTGCAGTTTGAAGGAGAGAAAAGCCAGCATACTTTGGAATATGCAGTGGACATTTGCGACATTTATAAGGATATTCCTTTTCACCGGGCTTTTGCCGACGCTTATTATACGGCAAAGGTACTGAGATTTTTAAAGCCTGAATATAGGGAAAAGTATTCTTTTGATACTTATGTGCTTCCCAAAGAAAAAAAGGAAGAAATCAGGGTTTTATTTGACGATTACTACAAGTATATTTCCAGGGGATTTGAAAGTAAGACGAAGGCTTTGGCGGATAAAGAGGTTGCATACAGCGGATGCTATTTATGTAAAAGACCGGTTTTGAAAAAAATACCATGGTTTACGAATAACAATAAGCATTATTATTGCGTATCCCGTTGTAGGAAGCATGGGCTGATTAAAGGAAAAATCCGTTTGAGAAAGGCGGAGGATGGAAAAATATATGTCATAAAAACCATGAAACAAATTTCTAAGGAACAGATGAATGAAATTTTGGAAAAGCGGGATAAAATTAAAAAACAGGCGCAAGCAGATTAAGACGCTTGTGCCTGTCTGTTATTATTATAAAATCATTTAAAATCCAGTCGGTTTTTGGAGCGCTTTCTTCTACCGTCATTAAATCCGTAGGTGTGGCTTCTTCTCCGGCGTTTTCGTTTGATGCGGCTTCTCCGCCGTCTGGCAAAATTATAATTTTTACAAAATGCATAGGTAAAAATTATAATTAAAATCAAAAGCAGAATTAAAATAATAATGCCAAGGACTTTTAAAATATTAATAAAAATAATTTTTCCGCTTCCGGATGGATTTACCGGGGCGTCAATCGCATTGGCAGATATAATCTGCGCATCGGTTTCAAATTGTGAGGTGTTAACGGCAGGAGTCAATATGATGGACGCTTTTCCTACATTCTGTCCCTGGTATTGATATTGAATGGTTGCCAAAAGGGAATCTGAGCCTTCTAATCCGGCGGTTTCGTAGGACAGGGTAGAGGTCAAATCTGCAAAGGTAATGGTATTGGGAATGATAACATTATCAGCCGGGTCAATATTAAGGATAGGGTCATTGCTGAAAAAAATATCGCTGTCCGTATTGAACAGGTCGGAATCGCTGATGGTGTAATTTGTTTCGTTTTCTGCAATATTGACCTTCTGGAAATTATTGAAGCCGTAATCAAAAAGGGCGATAGTGTCCAAAAACTGATTAGGGGATTCTTCCTGCATAATAACACAGATTAATTTTATTCCATTGCGTTCCGCGCAGGAAACCAGGGTCTGTCTGGAATCAGAGGTATATCCCGTTTTTCCTCCGATATATCCATCGTAGGAATAGGTACCTGCCGTCAGGGAATTGTGGGTCCATAAATCAATTTCATCAGGCTGGGTATCGGTAGGGGGAATATAGTAGTGGTTGGTACCTGCCATTTTGGATAAAGTCCCGTTAGAAAAAAACGCGCAGGCAATTATAGCAAGATCTCTTGGGGTGGTATAATGGTTTTCGTCATGAAGACCATTGGTTGTAACGAAATGGGTATTGGTGCAGCCCAATTCCTGCGCTTTTTGATTCATCATATCCACGTAACCGTCTATGCTTCCTGCAATATGTTCGCCTACGGCATTGCAGACTTCATTTGCCGAATAGACCAGGATACCGTAAAGGCATTGCTCCATAGAAATAGACTGCCCCGCATCCATGCCCATATTGGAAGTACCTTTTCCGATACTGAAGACTGCTTCATGGGAAAAGCTGACGGTTTCATTCATTTCGGAATTTTCTATTGCGACCAGCGAGGTAAGGATTTTGGTAGTACTGGCAGGATAAAATTTATCATCAATATTTTTGGCATAGAGAATAGTGCCGGTATTGGCTTCCATTAAAATGGCGCCCCCTGCGCCGATTTGCGGTCCCTGAGGCCAATTTTCAATCTGATTGCTTTGTATAGGAAGGGATTTGCGGTTTTCTGCTTCTTGTGCATAATCGGTATCCCCATAAACGGGTGTTGTCTGGATAAATAGATTTGTCAGACACATGAGTATACATATACCGATAATGCCTGTTTTTTGTAAGAGGTTGTAGCGCATGTGAAATCTCCCTTATTTGTAAAATAATAAAACCAAATTTTATGATACACTAAAATGAGTAAAAAACAAAGTATAAAAAGGAGAAATTTATGAGACTTCGCAATATTACCGGTTCAAGAGAAATTATTTCCGATTCTGCTTATGTTATTCATAATCCGGAAATGCATAAAGGAGCGGTAAAAGAGTTTTTTGGAAACGATAATCCCCTGTATATAGAAATAGGAATGGGAAAAGGCAGATTTATTATGGCGCTTGCCGCATTGCACCCGGAAATAAATTATATCGGCATAGAGAAATATTCCAGCGTGCTTCTTCGTGCCATACAAAAGATGGAACAGAATGAGCTTCCAAATTTAAAATTTATCAGAATGGATGCAGAGGATATTATGGAAGTGTTTGACAGGGAGGAAGTAGATAAAATTTACCTGAATTTTTCCGACCCTTGGCCCAAGGACCGCCATGCCAAAAGGAGACTGCCCTCCAAGGAATTTCTGGAAAGATATGATGTGATATTAAAAAGGGAAGGACGGCTGGAATTTAAGACAGATAATAAGGATTTATTTGATTTTGCACTGGAGCAGCTTCCTTTAGCAGGATGGGAAGCGGAAAAGGTTACCTTTGACTTACATCATGATGAAGAGATGAATCAGGGAAATATCATGACGGAGTATGAGGAAAAGTTTTCCGCTTTGGGAAATCCCATCTGCAAATATATTATTTATAGAAAGAAATAACAGGTAAAAGAAAAACGACGTCATACGAGGGTGGTTTTGTTAATCTTTATAAAATATATATCTTGTCTGGTAGATTCCTATAAGCATAAAGATAATTGCCAGAATTTGGACAGAATATTTTATATAGGAAGAAATCCCTTCATCCATTATCATGGCGCAGACATTTAATAATAAACCTGCTGTCAAACAGGGAGAAACTCCGCTATTCCTTATGACATCTTTATCTGAAAGCTCGCCTTTTCTTTCTTTTAATTTATAAATAATCCGGTTGATAGAGACAACAGTTCTTAGCAGGACAATCAGAATGGCAGCCAGGATAAAGGAAAAGATAACAGGCAATAGCTGTTCAGTCTGGCTGTGCAGTCCGGCGGCACAGAGACATTCGGTTATAAAGCAGATGATTTCTATAATGGTAACAATTTTAAACATCCTGCGGATTTTTTTGTAATGGGTGATGGAAGAATCCACATCCGTATATAATTGAAATTCGCCTTTATTGGCTTTTTTACGTAGAATTACCCAGAAAAACCATTGCTGTACAATCTCTATTTCCATTTCTGCCATAAAATCCCGGTAATTTTTGCTGAGGGCAAAGGGATTCTCGCCAAAATCAACCTGGTATCGGTATTCTCCCGGTTCACATTTTTCAAAGGTATAAAAGCCTGCAAAAAAACCGGTCATGGCGTATCCCTTATCCGCCATCTCATTTAGCCAACATGTTTCTTTATCTTTATCAAAATATAAGCGGAATTTAATCATTTATTTTCCTCCATCAGTTTGGCATTGTATAATAATTCTTCGAGACGTTTTACTTCTTCCGTGAAGACGAGACTGCCTTCTTCGGTAATGATATATTCTTTTTTCTTACGGGATTCCGTATCCTCGCTGTAAATCTGAATCCATCCCTTTTTGACGAGGGACTGGATTGCTCCATAGAGAGTTCCGGGACCTAAAGTGACTCTCTTATGGGTCAGTTCTTCTACCTCCTGGGTTATACCGTATCCATGGTTTGGTTTTCTTACAGCCAGCAGAATATAAAAAATTGCTTCTGTAAGAGGAATATTCTTATCCAAAATAATCATTCCTTTCTTTAAAGCGGGAAAAGGAAAACTCCTGGCAGCGCTTTATAATATTTCCAAAACTTTTTGATTCCCATTAAGTCAATCATATCACATTATAATATATCGTGAGACGATGTATCATGGTAATAATATATCAGCTAACGATATATCTGTCAAGGATATATTCAAAATAGAAAAATAACAAAAAATAGAAAACAAAAATGAAAAAAATAAAAAGGAAAGCAGGTATCAATGCTTTCCATTTGTGTTATCCATATAGTATAATTTTAAAATTGTCCCATAATCCTATGACAATTAAGAGGCGGCAGGTTCCAGAGTATTAGAATCTTCCTTGGAAAAAAGCAGCTTCAAAACAATGGGTGTTAAAACTGAGGAGCAGATAATCAAAAGAATAACGGCTGTAAAATATTCCGCAGTAATCATTCCTGCTGACAGGCATTTCTGGGTAACAATCAGGGCAACTTCTCCCCGGGTCATCATGCCGACGCCGATTTTTAAGGAATCGCTCCAGTTAAACCTGCATAGCTTCGCCATAAGACCGCAGCCGATGATTTTGGAGATTAAAGCCACGAGGACAAAAGCAAGGCAGAATAACAGCAATTTTGTGTTGATGTTGTCAAAGGTGGTTTTTAGTCCGATTCCTACGAAAAAGGTAGGCGCAAAAATCATGTAAATACTGATATGGGTTTTCCTGTTAATATAATCTGCATCGTCCAAGCTGCAAAGAACAATACCAGCCACATAGGCGCCGGTAATATCAGCGATACCAAAATATTTTTCCGCTATGTAGGAAAGGGCAAAGCAGAGAACAAATCCGAAAATAGGGATTCTCTGGGTATGGGGATTGCGGTTATCCAGCCATTTAAAAAATTTATATGCAATCATACCGCCTATAATGGCAACAATAAAGAAAAGAATGGTTTTTATAATGACCATGGAGGGCTTTACATTGGGATTTTTGAAGCCGATGACAACGGTCAAAACAATAATGCCGATAACGTCGTCTATAATGGCGGAGCTTAGAATGGTAGTGCCTACGGTTCCTTTTAATTTACCAAGCTCCTGAAGGGCGGCAACAGTAATGCTGACGCTGGTAGCTGTCATAATGGCGCCAATGGACATTGCCGCATAAAAGCCCGCAGTTCCGACGCTTTCAAAACCATAAAAAACGAAGTATAAAAGCGCGCCAAGGGCAAAAGGGACAAAAACACCGCTACATGCAATAGCAAGGGCTTTGGGACCTGTTTTTATCAGGTCTTTTAAATCCGTTTCCAGACCGGCGGAAAACATAACCAGGATAACGCCGATTTCTGCCATTTTTGTTATAAAATCCGAGGGCTGGACCAGACCTAAAAAGCATGGACCGATTAAAAGTCCGGCAACAATCTGTCCCGCCACCTGGGGAAATTTTAATTTTCTGGCAACCATGGCGCAGAGCTTTGCGGATAATAGAATAATTGCCAAGTCTCTAAGTATTTCATATGTTTCCATATTTTCAAATCCTTTCATAACTTCTCAATACAAAACTTCTCAACACAAAATTTAGCAGAGTATAGAAAATACTGCAAGGGAAAAATTGCTTTTTTTCAGGTTCAAAG
>N._stephensi_709_foregut__coassemble_307_pt1 | contig 19311 bp, 14 predicted proteins | sample N__stephensi_709_foregut__metabat2_low_PE_012 | metagenome-assembled genome bin N | reverse complement strand
ATCCACACTCCCACGCAGGGAGTGACTATTCTGACACTGACAGCAATAAAGTTATAGCTGATTTCAATCCACACTCCCACGCAGGGAGTGACGTTCTTGCACTATTTACCTGTACATCTCCAATCGATTTCAATCCACACTCCCACGCAGGGAGTGACTTGGGCTATCAACTGTGGGAAGCGGGATTTATTATTTCAATCCACACTCCCACGCAGGGAGTGACATAAAGGAGTCTCATCTTTTGGGATGGGGTTAAAATTTCAATCCACACTCCCACGCAGGGAGTGACCAAAGTGGTTCACAGCAAAAAAATACCATTTCCTATTTCAATCCACACTCCCACGCAGGGAGTGACGCTATTGATTTAACGGGTGTGCCGTGTACGGCAATTTCAATCCACACTCCCACGCAGGGAGTGACATTAAAGATTCACGGGTGGCAACCGGATTATTGATTTCAATCCACACTCCCACGCAGGGAGTGACTATTAGATTTCAAAAACATAAATTCATTTCATGTATTTCAATCCACACTCCCACGCAGGGAGTGACATGGCAGTAAAGCCAGTAAATAAAAGGATTTTAAATTTCAATCCACACTCCCACGCAGGGAGTGACTACCGCTATCTTATCTACGTAGCGGTCAAGGTTTTATTTCAATCCACACTCCCACGCAGGGAGTGACTGATTAAAAAATAATTTCTATCGCATCTCACGTATTTCAATCCACACTCCCACGCAGGGAGTGACCAAATGTTTAATTTAATCTTACAGTTATTTTTGATTTCAATCCACACTCCCACGCAGGGAGTGACTTGCGTTATGGTCATATTATTTCCTTTTATGATATTTCAATCCACACTCCCACGCAGGGAGTGACCAAGCCTTCCAGGCTTTACCGCAAATACATCAAAATTTCAATCCACACTCCCACGCAGGGAGTGACGATGTGCAGGGAAATGATGAAGAAATCATATTAGATTTCAATCCACACTCCCACGCAGGGAGTGACATTTAAATTGCAATCCCTGACTTTGCTTATTTTCAATTTCAATCCACACTCCCACGCAGGGAGTGACCATATGACAGCAGCAACCTGCAACAACAGTTTTATTTCAATCCACACTCCCACGCAGGGAGTGACATTTGTATATAACACCTGATTCAGTAATTCCTTATTTCAATCCACACTCCCACGCAGGGAGTGACCAAACACAATTTCATTGCAATCCTGACTTGTCATATTTCAATCCACACTCCCACGCAGGGAGTGACATTTAAAAAAGAAATTATTTTCGCATCTCACGTATTTCAATCCACACTCCCACGCAGGGAGTGACTTACGCCACAATCTTAAAAGAGATGGAGAAAGCAATTTCAATCCACACTCCCACGCAGGGAGTGACATACATTACAGTTGCTTATGTATTATATTATGGATTTCAATCCACACTCCCACGCAGGGAGTGACCAAACCCACAGTTAAACGCAAAAGAGGTCAAGGCATTTCAATCCACACTCCCACGCAGGGAGTGACCTAAAACTACCCAAAAAAGCAACAGCAATCAATATTTCAATCCACACTCCCACGCAGGGAGTGACCATATAAAGCGATATGGGTAATTTGTTACAATCCATTTCAATCCACACTCCCACGCAGGGAGTGACGCAATTTGTTGACTTTAACAAATGGAGTCATCGGATTTCAATCCACACTCCCACGCAGGGAGTGACCGCAATCATGCACAAAAATTCCAATTTGGATTTATGCACAAAAGCCAAAAATGTTTCTAATAACATTTTTTATATACTTTTTCCTATAATATTCAGAAAAAAATATCCTCTTATAATTAAATATTTCAGTGCGAATGAAACGGCAAAAATATGTGAACTTATTCTTCGCACTATAAAATTAGTACACCTTCTTGGGGAAAGGTTTCTTTTATCCCATAATGTTCAATTTTATTTTGATAATGATTGCCCAAATAGTAAAATCGCAGACTGTCCCGCTCTAAATCAATAATTTTTAAAAGTTGTGCTTTTAAAAGCTTACATTGTCCGGAATCCAAAACACATTCAAATACCGAATTTTGCACACGCTGCCCATGATTTACACATTGTTTCGCAACTTTTCGAAGTCTTCCTTTTCCCTTTGTATCCTCCGTATTAACATCATACGTAATAAGAACAAGCATCTAATAGCACCTCCTCCATAGATGGGATTCTATAAGCTTTTTAGCAGATATACCATTTCTATTTCCACAAAAATGGCGGATAACCATCTAAATCTCCCCGGAGATATCTTGCTAATAATAAAGATTGTACATGCGGAACCAATCCCCAGCAAATTTTTTCATTTAAATAGGGATGTGTAAGCTGCTCCTTTTTATGCTCCTGCCATGCGGTTAAAAATTTCTTTTTACCTGCATCCATAAACTCTACTGCACCACTTTCAGAAACAGCAAAATGCTCTCTTCGTATTTGACGGTTATTTACCATTGTCAATATAAAACGGTCAACTAGTACGGGACGAAGTTCTTCCATCAAATCAAGCGCCAGCGATTTTCTCCCTGGACGATCTCTGTGCATAAAACCGACATAGGAATCCAACCCAACACCTTCTAAAGCTCCTGCACAATCATTAGCTAATAAAGTATATCCAAAGGATAACATTGCATTCATATAATCTTGAGGAGGTCGCCTATTTCTCCCGTGAAAATAAAAATCCTCTTTCTGGTTTAAAATGAGTTCATCAAAAACCCCAAAATAAACTGTTGCGGCTTCCCCTTCTACTCCACGTAATGTTGCTAAATCTTCTTCCACTTTTATTTTATCCATTGCCTTGGTTAAATATTGTATAGCTTTTCGGCATTGTTCAGCATTTACACGCAATCCATGATCCCGTACTGTCCTGTCAATGGACCAACGACTGTTAAATATTTTACCAAGGATAAAATTTCTTGCCACTATACAGCTTGCGGCATCATTATCGGAAATACGATATTGTTGTTTCCGTAATAACACATTTCCTCTGCTTTCTCCTGCTATACGGCATAAAAATTTTCCAAAGGGACTAAAAAAAGCGAGATTAATTCCTCTCTTGGCACAAGCCCCCATAAATGTGGGAGTTGCTCCACTATAAGAAAAGGAAATGATACTTTCCAAGGTATGCAAAGGAAATTGCCCTGCTTTTTTCTTTTGTATTTCGATGCAAACAGTTTCCCCATCTAAAGTCAAGTGTGCATGTTCACTTGTGATAAAAAGAGTATTTAATAATTTTCGCATATTATTTCTCCGCCAAATTAGCATCTATGTAGGAGGAAACAGATTTTGCTTTCATTAATCTGGGAATACATATTTCTTTTAAAGAACATGCATTACATCCCTTTTTAGGTTTTACCTTTGGGGTATAACCCTTTTTCCACAATTCATGCATTTCTTTTAACATGGATGTTACCTGTATTCGCAATTCTTCAGTAAATTCTACAGTGAGTCTTCTGCGGTTTTGTCCATAATACAGACTTCCACATGGTATATGGCATAAAAGCATTTCTTCCATACACATTGCCTGTGCACAAAGCTGAAGTTCATCCGCATTATTTTCTTTTGGCTCGCCTTTTTTATATTCCACAGGATATGGCTGCCATAATCCTTCAAAGGAAAATAATGTAATTCCCTGCTCTGATTTATGGAATTCAACAACATCACAAATTCCTGTTATTCCGAATTCGGATGATTTTATATGAAGTCCTCTTGTAATAATTAAGTCTCCACGTTTTTCGGTAGCTCCTGCATCATGTGCTTTTTTATGAAATAATTGTCCATCTATGGTACGCTCATTTTCCGCCCATTGCTGTTCAATGTGTATCAGTGCCCATTGTCTCCGGCAATATGCAAAATGCTGTAAACCAGAAAGCATCAGATAATCATCTTCTTCGTACATTTTTAGATTCCTTCAATTATTTCGGGCTTTAAACCAGGTAACTCTTCCAGGACAATTTCATAATCTTCTATGGATGAAGGTATCATAACATTTTCTTTTAACGCAATTTTAAGGGAGTCATGAACTTTTGCAGCTGAATACTGACCGATTTTATTATTATGTCTCCACCAATATACTTTTACAACCTCCATGCTTCCGTCAGGTCTTGCAGCTGATGCATCATTGATAAAAAGTGTACGAAGCGCTTCTTTTATTTTTTCAGCATCTTCTTCGGAAAATCCTGTTTTCGCAGCAAGCTGTACATTAATGGAACCTTTTATTTTGTATAAACCAAATTCCACAAAATGTTTCGTTCCCATAGTATCTGAGCTTTTTTTATCTGATGGCTCACTATTGACGCTTTTGGTTATTTGCATACTGTTAATATCTACAGGAGAACAACTGATTGCCTGGTGTATGGAGACAGGTCCTCTGACGCCGACAGAAACGCCGTCTTTTTTATCTGCAGCTTTAAATGCAAATACTTGTCCAAATGTTCTTACATCCATCCAGGTTTTACATGCCAGTTCAGCATATTCATTATTTGATTTGTAGGACGTAATCGTTTTGGATGCCCGTTCACTCAATGATGAAAATCCGTCTTCACTACGTTCGGCAGATTGAACAAAAATCTTTTCCCCCATATCCTGTAAACGATTACGGATTTTTCTTTTAATGCACACATCAGAAATTTCTCCGTTTCCTGCATAAGTTGTCCTGGGGCGATTTCCATTTAATGGATCCCCGTTGGGATTGGCATTTACCACCTTAATCAATACTGCAAAATCAATTTTGTTCTGTAAATCACTCATTTGTTGTTTCCTCCTTTTGTTCACTGTTATTTTTATTAAGTTCAGCGCGTTGTAAATAATATCCTAATAAATAAGTTTCTTTTAATTCCTGATTTAGAAGTGTGGGGTCTTCCTCGGAAAAGCGTTCTGTAATATCACTGATTAGTTTTTTGTAATATTCTCTGGAACCTGGTTTTAACCTTTGAAAATACGGCTTTAATACATCCTCTAAAGTTTTCCATGTTTTTAAAGGATGATTCACATATGCAGATTGCAAACGGATTGCATTTGGCTCGCGCCCTTCTCCTTTCTCGTATGTAGAACGCTCTACTTTTTCAAAAACTGCAAGCAGTCTTCCGAACAGATAGCTTCTGTCCTGGTTTTCCGGATTTAGTTTCATTTCATCCTGTTCTCCTTTCATAATTCCTTTGTCTATATAATATTTTCTTATTACAGCACAGGTTGTTGACAATAAAAATTCCCTGTTATATTTTGAATATGCCATCGGCATAGAAGCATGATTTACTAATGCAACTACAATGTCTCTTGGCATCGGCTGTTTATCTAACATGCATTTTACCAATCTTTGCACTTGCTCTCTTAAAACTTTATCATTTAATTCGATAAAATTTCCTTGTTCCCGTCCAAATGCACATTCAGCAATTTTTCGGAACGTAGGAGTATCCATTCTGTAATATGGCTGCTTGTTTTCTGTAAATCTTAAATATATCCAATTACAGGTTTCGCCCCAATCCATAATCCGTTTTAGAAAATCAGATGCAAAAAGCTCGTTGTAATAAGTAATGGAAAGCCGTCCAGTTGTTGCCGCCTCTAATCCCATAATGATTATATTGTCTGTATCAACAAATTGATTACGATATCCTTGAAGCGATTTAAACAGTTTCTTTTTATATAAAACATTTAAATCTTCCGCATCCATATCATCTTCATCAACTAGTCCTAATGGTTCAAGTATATCCGGCGTCTGTTTACCTTCAGGATTCCAGCAAATAAAAGTTCTTCTATCTTTGACTCCGATAGATACTCCTTGCTTTTTTGCAAGCCATGTTAAAGCACTATGGATTTTCTGGGAAGTTTCATAGCTTAATGAATAAGCTTCTTCTGAATTACGGAATCTCCCCCTATATACAAAACCCTGTGTATCATTGGCTGAAACTAACTTTGCACCATAATCAGAAGCTAGGATTCCTTTGGGATGATTCTCTGTTCTTACCTGTATCTTCCCCGTCAAGTAACACATATCATCCTTACCTTTTCGTATCGACATAAGATACTCGATATAGACATCAATCAGGTTGCCATCCTCCCATGTATTAGGAATCCCATCTTCACATAATATCTTGAATCTGACAATAGCCTTTTCGTAGGGCTGCCCACTGATTTTTTTATTATCAAAAACTTCATCATCCAAAGTAACGATACCCGATTTTATCAAATCAGAAATCAAGACCTTCTTTTCAAGATATTTGTAAATTGTGCCTACTTTGGGATGCGAATATTCTGATTCATACCACGCTTTTAACTGCTTTATATAGCATTGATATTTTTCCTGTGCACTTTTCCTTAATTTTTCTTCCTTGCAATAATCTGCAAAATCGCCTGCAATATAAGATAATGTATCGCTTAACGCATGTGGCGCTATGCCGGAACTTCTTCCCGCAGAAGCCTCTGTAACAGGAATTAATGTGTCAGCCTCTTTTTTATCCACAATATGCGCATTGCAAAAATTTCCATCTGCATCCAAAAGAACTTCAATTTGTACTTTTGCATACATATGGGCAAGAGGCGTCAGTGCAACGCTTTCCTGCTGAGTCTGTTGAAGTTTTCCTATGTTCTTTTCATATGTTTTGTATAACTGTTCCATCCAAGACATTTATTGAATCACCTCTTCCTCGGTAATAGTAGAAAAATTATTTAAATGACTGCCAAATGGCTTCATATTCATTTCTCGCCTCACACTATGAATACATTCCCACGGCGGCAAAAAACTTATAATTCCCCTTTTCATAACAGCCTGCCATAATCTGACGCTTAAATTGCCTTTTGTTTCCTCTGAATACGCCTCATCAGCATAAGTAATTCCGTGATACATCATGCCAAAGCTCAACTCTTCTATTTCATCGTATGCCCCTTTTCCTTCGCCAAATATGCAGGGTTTTATATATCCCTGACATTCCCTTGTCCCAAGAAAAATATCTCTTCTCCCGCCACGCTCAATCATTCGTTTTGCAATATTATGATGCTTATTTTCATTTCTGTCCGCTTCAAGCTCCGGTCTGTTTTCATTCCATATGAAATGCGCCCTTACCTGATATCTGCAATCTTTCAGATAAGTATAATAAGACAAATCATTTTCATTCTTATAATACTTAATGGGACGGATGCCCTTTGTTTCCGTCTGAATCAAATTCATAACCCTTACCTCATCTATAATCCAGGTAAAGGTAGGCTTCCAATAGCAGCTTTGCAAAATTCCTTTTAACGCCTCATACGTTGGAACCTGATAAGTAAATTTTTCTCCGCCAACTCTTGTTATTGGGTCTGAAAATAATGCATAATCCCCAGTTACTTCAAATTCTACCGTATTCCTATGTTTCATATGTCCCTCCTATATAATAAAATCTTCTACACCTTGTTCTATATTGCTGTTTAATCCATATTGTTCATGATAAGCTTTCTTATCCAAAATAAGTATTCTGTTTTCAAATATCCCATATAGCAATCCTGCTTTCCAAAGTTTATCTAACTGCCATTGGTAAATACTAATCGTATAATTTTTAGCCTGTTTCAGAAATTCTTTTAATGATGGTACAAAGAAACTTGTCCGTTCCAATTCCTTAATCTCTTCAATCAAGTTGCCTCCATCTTTATAGGGCACTAATATATCTGTTGTTTGTTCATCAAATATCTGAAATATTTTACCTGTTGTTTTAAAAGGCTGATGAAGAATAGTAAAATTGTCCTTCACTGCATAAGGGTTCTCATTCGCCAATAAATCCCTTAAAAAAAGCTCTTCTCTACAATCATATATAGGATATTTCATTTGCCGTTTTATTGTATTTTCTGCAAACATATTGCGGTAAAAATTCCGGGTGGCAGCTTCCCCTATTAAGTTTTTATCTTCCATTTGTTTCATACCGCAAAGAACTGTCCGGGTACTATTTTGTGCATCACGGATTTCTTTTAACATACTCAAATTTTCATTTTTAAGATTTATCAAATATACTTTTCCTTTATGCCCATATTCATTGCTTCTGTTACATCTGCCTGCCGATTGTGCCAGATTATCGATGCCTGCCATTACACGAACTACACATTTAAATGAAAAGTCAATTCCTGCTTCTACCAGTTGTGTTGAAATACAGAGGATTTTTTCAGCCTTATTCGTTTCCTTATTCGTTTTTGCTCTAACACTCTTTTGCAATTCCAATAATTCACTTTGCAATTTTTCTAATACATCTGTCCGATGGCATTTACACATTGCCGTGGACAAGTGATAAATTTTCCAGTGTCCGGTTTCTGCAGATTCCTTCATCCGTTTGAACAGGTTCTGCGCTTCACTTTTGGTATTGCAGATTACAAGCAATGATTCCTGTTCTTCCATAAGAGAATAACAGAAATTTACCCATTCATCCATATTCATTCCATAGGGAGTTGTCTTATCAATAATTTCAGCCCGCTCAAATACCTGTAGCTGTTGTTTTGTAAGATTCGCCATATCAGGCTCCTCTGAAAATTTGACAGCCCAATCCAATTCTTCAAAACAAGGCTGCGTTGCAGAAGATAAAATAATAGTTGCATTGCAGTAAGCGCTTAAAAAATTGACAGCCATGTTAAACATTGAAATTGTCTTTAGAGGAAGTGACTGTACCTCATCAATAATAATGACGCTGTCACAAAGTGCCCTCATTCTACTAATCATCGAAGTCTTGTGTGCAAATAGAATATTTAAAAACTGGACTAATGTGGATACAATAACCGGCGCATCCCAATTTTCCGTTAATGTTTCATATAAATCCATTTCATCCCTATCTTTTTCGGCATCCTTCTCAATCACTACATTCGAATGGTGTTCCATGACAATTTCTTTGTTCTGGACATATTCCCGAATAACCTTGGCATTTTGGTCCAATACACTTAACAGTGGTATAATGAAAATAATCTTTCTTTTGTGATATTTTTCTGCATGTGTCAGGGCATATCTCAATGTAGAAAGAGTTTTGCCCGCACCTGTTGGTACATTTAATCTGTAAATCCCTGTCGGACGCGCTGCAAACAACAGACATTTTTCTGATATTTCATTTCGAATCCGATTCATATCAGAGTCCTGATTAAAATCAGAAATTTGATGCTCAAAATATGATTTTTCCGCTCCCCAGTCTATTTGGTCATCACTGTGAAAGGTCAAATCCTGCATAAATTCAACCGTATCACGCCGGTCTCCATAAATAACCGATGATAGCAAAAGCCTCGCCAACAAACCAATTTGAAAGAAAATTCTTTGTTTCTTGGCACAATCATCCTTTTTCAATTTATTAAAAAAACAGTTAAATTCCTGCAATGATTCATCAAATAAAACATTTATTTTCTCTCTGCTTATAACCTGTCCAAAGAAATTGTTTTGTGCTTCTTCATAACATAATTCTTCCTTATCCTTATTTAAACGATATAGAAATCCGTTTTTTTCGTCAAAGTCTACACAATCAAACAGCCCATGGTGTCCACCCACGGCATAGCTGATAATCTCCGCTGTCAACTTACTCTCTGCAGATGCTCCATTACTATGATAATGCTCAAATAAGTAAATGACACCTGCAAATGTATGATTAACCGAGCCGCGGATTACAGGCTTTCCCGCAAAAGCATCTTCCAGATAATGATTATATTTTTTTGTTGCCTTACCCATATCATGCAAAACTCCCGCCAAATAAGCCATATGATAAAACCCTATATTTTCCAGACATTCTGCGGCATATTTTGCGGTATGGATACAATGTTCCGATAAATTTTGCTCTAATCGTATTCCATTCTTATCTGTAATATGTGCCAATAATTTCATGTTTTTTTATATCCTTTAATCCTATTTATTTCCCTATTTATTTTTCTTCTAAATTTCATCCAAATTTGTTTCTTTTGAATTTGTAAAAGATTTTTATTTTTCCCTTTTTAGCTTTTATTTGAAAAACTTCTGTAATTTATTACTGATATAGTTACATCAGGCATATGTTTGTGAATTTTTTTCAAATGACCACTCAATAACTTATTGTTAATTAATTATACCACAAATAAAGTACATTTAACAGGACAAACCATATGTTATAATGATAATTTTACCCTTTCCTTTCATCATGCCATCCCCCTATGCATCTTTATATATCCCATACATTCATATTTTGCTTTATATCTATTTTGGTTATTTTTATCCATTTAAATTGCATTAAAAAAAAAGAATACATCCTGCCGGAAATCCATCCTTTCCAGGCATTTTGTATTCTTTCTTCATTAAGCTCTTCCAAAAAATCCATTATCTTAAGATAAATATTTCCCCAAAACGCTTAAAAACAGATCCATATCGAGCGGCTTGGCAATATGGGCATTCATACCGCTTTTCAGGGCGGTTTCCTTATCTTCCTCCATAGCATTGGCTGTCATGGCAATAATCGGAAGGGTTTCCACATCCTTCCGGTGCAGGGCGCGTATAGTACGCGTAGCCTCGTAACCGTCCATAATCGGCATCTGTACATCCATCAGGATGGCATCATAATAGCCCTCCTCTGAATTGCTGACCATTTCCACTGCATCACTGCCGTCCGGCGCTGTTTCCACAACAAAACCGCTTTCTTCCAGAATAACCTCTGCAATCTCACGGTTAAGTTCAATATCCTCCACCAGCAGAATCCGCTTGCCCCCAAAATCGACCTTTGTCCATGGAGCTTCTTCTTCTTTCTCTATCAGGTTATTGGCAGACAACAGCACAGTCTTTAAGTCTGACATAAACAGCGGTTTCGCACAAAAGGCGGTAACGCCTGCCTGCATGGCTTCTTCCTCGATGTCTGTCCAATCATAAGCAGTAAGAATAATAATCGGCGTTTCTGCTCCAACTACGGCACGAATCCGTCTGGCAGTCTCAATACCGCTCATCTCCGGCATCTGCCAGTCAATAATGTAGGTATGGTAGGAATCTCCTTCATTATGAGCGCTTTTCGCCCGGTAAACGGCTTCTCTGCCGGAAACAGTCCACTCCGGACGCATTCCAATCTGTGAAAGCATCCGGGTAACGCTTTCACAGCTGTCGCAGTCATCGTCTACAACAAGGGCACGAAGACCTTCCAGCTCCTTAATTCCGGCTGCATTCTTCTCCACATCCTGAAGCTTTATGCTCAACTCTACCTTAAACTCACTACCTTTCCCCTTTTCACTTTGAACTGTAATGGTTCCGCCCATCATCTCCACAATATTTTTGGTAATTGCCATACCCAGCCCGGTTCCCTCTATGCCGGTCCTTGTGGTGCTTTCCTCGCGCTCGAAAGGTTCAAAAATATGTTCCACAAAATCGGAAGTCATACCGATGCCGTTATCTTTCACAATAAATACATAATCTCCATAGCCGTGATGGAAGGTAGTCTGTTGCTGGATGCGGAAGCTTACCGTTCCGCCTGCCGGAGTATATTTTACGGCATTGCTCAACAGATTCACAAAAACCTGGCTTAACTTCAGGGAATCCACAATGACATCCTCATTTGCAACATCAAAGGTATCAATAAACAGTTCCAGCTGTTTGGCTTTTACCTGGGGCTGGATGATATTGACCAGATTGTGGGTCAACTCAGAGATATTGCACTCCTGCTCCTTAATCTGAAGCTTCCCGCTCTCAATACGGCTCATATCAAGAATATCATTAATAAGACTGAGCAAATGGTTACTGGAAGCTAACACCTTTTGCAGACATTCAATTACCTGGGACTTATTATCAATATGGCTGACCGCAATGGTGGTAAAGCCAATGATAGCATTCATTGGAGTACGGATGTCATGGGACATATTGGAAAGGAAGGTTGTCTTAGCGCTGTTGGCATGCTGTGCCTGCATCAAGGCATCCTGAAGCGCCCGGGTCTGTTCCCGCTGTTTCTGAACCTGGGCTGTAATATCCCTGGATACCACCATAACCATAATATCTTTTGTCTGTTCATCCCTGGTCATAATAAAGGACTGACGGACGCATATTTGCTGTCCGTTGGAAATTTCAACCCAATAATCCAACGTAACTTCCGCTTCTCCCTGTTCAAAACGCTGTTTCAAATTCTCCGGATTAACCACCGCGGCATATTCTTCCAAGGACTCCATTAAAACGAATTTCTTTGACTTTTCAAGAAATACCGAAGCTTCGCAAGGTGGGGTTAAGCCTGTTCTTTCCAGAAGGGAAATCTGATTTTCGCCAACGGTGTAAAGAACATCCTGCTCAATCAGATCCCGGGTAAGATTAAATTCAAATGTACCAAAAGCAGTTGAGGTAATGGCAATGCGGTACTGCCGCTCTTTTCTGTTTGCTTTATTAATTACTGCCTGCGTCTTCAATTCCTTTTCTTTTAACGTCGTAACATCCTGGCGCAGGAAAAGAACTTTACCTGCCCTATTACCTATTCGTTCCAGGCAGATAATGTTAATATGTTCCCATACTCTTCTGCCGTCTCTTAGGGACTGGAATTCATACTGGGTCATACCGTCACTGCCAAGCTCTTTCGCTAAAGCGTCTCTCTCCAGCATCTTTGCAAATTTCCGGCGCTCCTCTTCATCAGTTATAAACGAGCATAAATATTCGGTAAAATCCTCATAAATCCCGCTGGCTGCCAGTTTGTTCCCTTCAGGCAATGTGCCCGATAAATATTGATAAAAGTCTTCCTCTAAGTCCGCCATGATGAAGCGGGTAAAAAGAGTATTTACCCCGCTGATAACATAACCCATTTCACGGTTTTCTTTTTCTAACCGCTGGCGTAATGTACGGCTGCGGACCAGCAGAATGAAAATATAGACAACAAATAAAGCGATTAATATCATCTGAAGAATCATTCCGGTGCGGTTGGCTTCCTGAATCATCATCTGGGTTACGCTTTTAGGAAATGTCTGGACCAGAATATATTCCGTATCCGGCACACGCAATACACACAGGTTGTCTGTCAGACTGCCTGATTCACATAAGAATCCTTTTTCATCCGTCTCTCCCCTAAACACAGCCCAGACGCCTTCCGCAGTCTTTGCATCAATGACTCCGGTATCCCGCAGGACGTCCGGCAGTAATTTATCCTGTTTTTCTCCTTTCGAGGAGGCAATCACATCGCCTTCCCTTGTGCACAGATAAACGTCTGCCGCTTCCCCAAAATAACTGGTTTCCAGGATTTCCTGAAGGTAGTCCTCCGCCAGATACAATCCCAACAACACGCCTGTAACCTGATCCCCTTCCTTTACAGGGGCATAAAAAACCATGGTCGTCCTGCCGGTAATCCTGGAATTTAATACCATCGTACAGCCGCTTTCGCCCCGCATACCGGCAGCAAAATAATCCCTGTCTGCGCTGTCGGAAACCGTTCCGTCCGATGTCAGATTGTCGCCCTGGTCATTGATAAAACGCATGGAGTCAAAATCCACATTGCGCTCCAACTCCTTCAGCATATCTGCATCGATATCAGCCGCATGAAGCCCCACACTCAGAAAATAAGCATAGTTGCGTACCCGCCTGCCGGCATTGGTAAATTCATTGCTGATTCCCAGCGTAGTCTGTCGGGCGGAATCCAAAGCATAATTTAAATTGCGTTCCTCAATCTGCCGTTTGTTTGAAACAGAATACCATCGGAACAATAAAAAAAATCCTGCCAACAAAAGCAATATGTATAGCACATTTTGCCAGGTTCTCTTTGTCGTATTCATTAAAATACAGCCTCCTTTGTGCTGAAACCTATTATTTCTCCTCGAAATCCATAACAAACTGACGAATTAACTTAACGGTCCCGTCAATTCCCAAAACAGAACTGTTAACCGTTAAATCATAGGAATCTGCGCGCCCCCACTTTTTGGAGGAATAGTAATTGTAATAGCTCTGGCGCTGCTTATCCTTTTTGATAATCATATCCTTTGCCTTCTGCTCTGACAAATCGTGCTTGCGCATAATGCGTTCTACCTTGCATTTTTCATTTCCATGGATAAAAATATTCAGACAGTTATCATATTCAGACAACGCATAATCAGCGCATCTTCCTACAATCACGCACGCGCCCTCGTCAGCAATTTTCCTGATAGTATCAAACTGCGCCAAAAACACCTTTTGGCTGATGGGCATATCCACCATTGCTGCGGAATTATATCCAAAGGAATAAGTATCCATAACCAGATTATATAAAAAACTATTGGTAGGTCTTTCATCATGGCACTGTATCATTTCCTCACAGAAACCGCTTTCCTTTGCTGCCCTTGTTAATAAATCCCTGTCGTAGAAGGGAACATCCAGCACCGTTGCCAGCTTAGCGCCAATTTCACGCCCGCCGGAGCCGAACTGTCTTCCGATTGTAATAATTGTATTCATATGTCATACCTCATTTCTGCAAGAAATTTTATGTATAAATTATATTAAATTTCATGACGTTTTGCAATAAAAACGATACAAAATCCACAATCAGGAATCTGCAATCACACAAATCCATAATCTGTCTTCTAATCAGGTTTTACATCTCTATCACTATAAAAACACGCTGTTACAGCCAAATTGCCGTAACAGCGTGCTAAATCCTTTTCTACTCTTTTAACATTGTTTATTTCTTGTTCAGCAATACCTTTCCACCATCGATAATCAGAATTACCGCAAGGATGACAAGAGGAACGATAATGATATCCTGAAGCACACATGTAAATAATGCGGTGCCTTCCGCTGTCTTATTAATAATGCTCATCAAATTGCCCTTAAATGTAAAGAACATGGATGAGATGGTGGCAATGGACATAAAGATAATCGGGAAGTATAACATCTTGTTGTTTTTGCCGATTTTCTTTAAGTAGGTTGCGATTGCAAGGAAGGCAGGAACTGCTACTAACTGGTTAGCAGCGCCGAATAACGGCCATACCTTCTGGTAGCCGGCAAGACAGAGTACAAAACCGCATGCCGCCGTAATAATAGTTGCCACATACATATTGGAAAGAATGTTTTTCTCTCCCTTTTTGTTTGTTGCAAATAATTCCTGGAACATAAAACGTCCAAGACGTGTTCCTGTATCTAAGGAAGTCAAACAGAAACAGGAAACAGCCAGCATGATAATGGTTCTGGTCGCCTCTACCGCTGCTGTCGGGAATCCGATAACTGCAAAGAAGTTAGCGATTGCCGTACCAAAAATAATGGTAGGGGAAATAGCTTCCAGACCTAAATCCGCCTGAACTGCCGCCATGGAACCGTCAATAGATAAGGTGCCGATAGCAATTAAGGAAATAACTGCAAGCACACATTCAATCAACATGGAGCCATATCCAACAATAAGCGCATCCTTTTCATTATCCAGCTGTTTGGATGTTGTTCCGGAAGAAATCAGTGAATGGAATCCGGAAATTGCACCACAGGCAATGGTAATGAACAAAGTAGGGAACAGATAAGAGCCGCCTACTGCAAAGCCTGTAAATGCAGGTGTCACAAACTTTGTGGATGAAGGGTCTACGATTGTAGCGCCAATAATGCCGATAATCGCCGCTATCATCATAAAATAGAGCAGGAAGGAGCTTAAATAGTCCCTCGGCTGCAATAAAATCCACACAGGTGTTACGGATGCAATCATAATGTATATAAATACAAAGCCAACCCATACATTAGAAGGCAGATCCAAAGGAAAAGCAATACCAAGACCAACGCATGCCGCAAGCAAGATAACGCCTACTACAGAAGAAACTGCCAAAGGCGCATTTTTTCTGTAAACAATGAAGCCAAAGCAGATTGCCAACGGAATGAACAGCAGAGACGCCGTTGCTACGGAGCCGTTGGATGCGCTTCCGCCATAGCTTGCACCAATAAAGGATTTTGCCACGATATCTGCAAAAGCTGCGATAACCAGCAATAATACCAGCCATGCGAATACGGTAAACAGCACCCTTGATTTGCGCCCGATTGTCTCTTCAATAACCTCTCCAAGGGATTTACCCTCATGACGGATGGAAATGAACAAGGAACCAAAATCCTGTACGGCGCCAAAGAAAATACCGCCGACAACAATCCACAAAAAGCAAGGAATCCAGCCGAAAAATGCCGCCTGAATAGGTCCGTTGATAGGTCCCGCTCCTGCAATGGATGAAAAGTGGTGTCCCATTAAGACAGGTGTCTTTGCAGGACAGTAGTCAACACCGTCTTCTAACGTATGTGCCGGTGTCGGTTTAGATGGGTCAATGCCCCATGATTTTGCCAGGAATCTGCCGTATGTAAGATAAGCAACAACGAAGATTACAATGGCAAGTAAAATTAAAACAACTGCACTCACACTTAATCCCTCCTATATTAATATTTTTGATTGTAAATATGTGAGAATTTTATCTATAAAACAGCCCTTCGTCTGCCTTATATACCCGTTTGTTTCTGACGGAAAGGCTCAATCCCTTCCTCTTCACACTGCATACTGAAGGTCTTTTTCTGTGCCCGGACGTCAGCAAAGGTTTCCTTGAACAGCTTTTTCAACTGCCGCGCCTGGTAATTGGCAACAACCTTTTCATCCTCCATGGTTGCACAGACCAGTCTTCCCTGACTGAATCCCCTGAAATTAAAGAGATAGCCTTTTTCAAATTTGAAATCACGTATTTTCTTTGCCAACGCCTTATCTAAAGATTTCTCTGCAAGAACCGCTATTGTCAGATAGCTGTACATGTGATTTTTATCAGGATATTTTTTGCCGTCCCGCACAAGCCTTGGCTCCATATAATCCTCCAAAAGGCTGTAAACCTCCTGTAAGGTATCCCCGCCCACTTCATCCACCGTCATGAATAAAATGTGTTCGTGGCTGTTAGTGGTCCACATATTCGCTTCCCTGACCAAAACATATTTCTCAACAGACGAAAAAAAATACCCATATGCAGGATACTCCCTGCCACCAATTTCATAAGGCATATAAATATCAAAGGTTCCCGCATAACGCAGAAGGAGTCTGTCCAGATAGTCTGTATTCTTCATGAAATACCCCTTCGTATTTATTAAATATTTATGCAATTTCTTAAAAAAAAAGAAACTACAATTATTCAAAACTTAAATAATTGTAGCATAATATATTGTTAAATACAAGGTAAAATTATCGTTTTTTGCCTAATTAAGTGTCAATTTATAAGGCAGAATATCAAAACGTTTTACAGGATTTCCAAAAGATGGGAAAAGTAATCCGGCAGAGGCGCTTCAAATTCCATGTATTCCTTTGTGACCGGGTGTAGAAAACCGATTGTCATGGCATGGAGACATTGTCCCTGGAGCTTATATTTTTCCACTCTGTTTCCCACTCTGCTTCCATAGACCTCGTCCCCTAACAAAGGATGCCCGATACTCGTCATATGAACCCTGATTTGATGGGTTCTGCCGGTTTCCAAACGGCATTCTATATAGGAAAAGCCCTGAAATTGCTTTAATACATAATAATGGGTAACGGCAGGCTTTCCGTTTTTTTCATTAACAGCCATCTTCTTCCTGTCCCGTATATCGCGTCCGACAGGCGCATCCACAACGCCTTCTTCGCAGTCAAAATTCCCATAACAGATTGCCCTGTATTTTCTGACAACAGTATGCTCCTTTAACTGTTCTGCAATGGCTTTATGGGCGCGCTCGCTTTTACAGACAATCAAAGAGCCTGTGGTATCCTTATCAATCCGGTGGACAATGCCCGGACGGAAAACACCGTTAATCCCCGAAAGCTGACCCTTACAGTGAAACAAAAGCCCGTTTACCAGGGTATGGGAATAATGTCCCGCACCAGGATGGACCACCATTCCCTTTGGTTTGTTGACAACAAGCAGTTCCTCATCCTCATACAGAATGTCAAGGGGAATATCTTCGGGGGAAATTTCAGGCTCCGCACAGGCAGGAATGCTGCAGCGTATGAAATCGCCTTCTTTTACCCTGTAATTAGATTTTACGGCTTTTCCGTTTACTAAAACACTTTCGCCCTTTATCATTTTCTGGATATAGGAACGGGATAGCTCCCGAAACCAGTCGGTTACAACCTTATCTATGCGGCAGTCATCATTTTCAGGCGCCGCTTCAAAGGAAACCTCACGGCTTGTATTTTCTTCTTTGTCAGTCATTTTAGGAATCCCTTCGAATATTGAATCTCAAAAACTGCAGCTCTTCTTCCTTAGTAAAAAACAAAATTACAAGAAAAAAGAGAACCGTGCCCACGGTAATCAAAATATCCGCCAGATTAAACACCGGAAAATCAATCAATACAAAGTAAATAAAATCTATCACATAGTCAAAGCGGATTCTGTCAATCATATTGCCGATACCGCCGGCGCAGATAAAGCAGAGAAATATCTGCCACAGCACAAACTTTTTCCCTTCCGGCAGCTTTAGCAGCACATAGAAAACAACCGTCAGCATAACAACTGTCATAAAAATAAATAAGGTTTTTTTATCCTGCAGCATACCGAAGGCAGCCCCCTTATTTTCCAGGTAATTAAACTCCAGAACGCCATCAATCAGCACATAAGGCGGCTTATATTTTAAATTGGCAACTGCCAGATATTTTGTGAACTGGTCTGCAAATGTAAGAAGCAGAACCGCCAGTATATCCATTATAATCCTCAATAGCTTTCTCTTATTCACGTGCTCTCCTTTTTTCCATAAAACCCAGGGATACCGGTTTTTATTTTCCCATTAACAAGCGGCTGCATAAGCATTATTTTATAACCGCACCTTGCATCATGCTTTCATATCTTCTTCCGTAAAGTGAATTTCCCTAAGGGCAGCCAGCATTTCCTCATCGGTAACCGTCTTATCGGCAAAAGCCTTTCCCGCCTTTTTCAACAGAATAAATTTGATGCCGTCCTGTTCCATTTTTTTATCGGAACGGGTCAGCTTTACAATTTCCTCCGGTTCAATATCATCTATGGTAATGGGCAGATGAAAGGGAACAAACATATCCCTGATTTCATAATATTCATCATCAGATAAAAGCTGTCGTTTCCATGAAATATAGGCGGCGCATATGGTTCCCAGTGCGACGCATTCCCCATGGAGAAGCTTAAAATTTTTGTATTTTTCAATGGCATGTCCCAGAGTATGTCCCAGATTTAAAAGGGCGCGGTCGCCTTTTTCATAAGGATCCTTTTCCACAATACTCTTTTTGATGGCGCAGGTTTGCAATATCATTTCCTCAACTGTTTCCGGCTCTCTGTCGCAGATTTCATAAAAATTGGACAAAAGCCATTCATAGAAAGCGGCGTCCTTTAAGAGGGCTGATTTTAAAACCTCCGCCATGCCCGCATAGTATTGTCTTGCGTCTAAATCCTTTAAGACCGCAAG
>N._stephensi_709_foregut__coassemble_305_pt1 | contig 19331 bp, 17 predicted proteins | sample N__stephensi_709_foregut__metabat2_low_PE_012 | metagenome-assembled genome bin N | reverse complement strand
TTGATAGGACATGCCGTAGGCGGCGTATGTCCCTTTGGGATAAAGGAAGGCGTGACTGTCTATCTGGATGTTTCCTTGAAGCGCTTTGATACGGTGTTTCCTGCCTGTGGAAGCTCCAACAGCGCCATAGAGCTTACGATTCCGGAAATGGAGAAGTATTCGGGATATACGGACTGGATAGATGTCTGCAGGCAGAAGGATGCCTGAATATACCCGTTATAATTAACCTGGATGTCATAAATTTGCGAAAAAAGTATTTTTTTATCTGATATTTGGTAATATAATAGGAAATAGTAAAAGAGCAGGGTTTGGTCGGTGGGGACAGACTGACCCGGCTGTCGGATAAAAAAATAGAAGGGGTGAAAGACATGGTAGGTTTAACAAATTTAATGGAAGAAACCGTATTAAATAAGATTGACCAGCTATGGAAAAATACGGAGTATTGTAAGTGTGACAGCTGCCGGATGGATATAGCGGCGTATGCGCTAAACCGTCTTCCAGCGCAGTATGTGCAGTCATTGAAGGGAAAGGTGCTGTATCAGTTTGAGGCAACTAAGATTCAGCCGGATATTGAAGTGACGGTGGCTGTGAGCAAGGGTATTGAAATTGTGGGGAAGGCTCCCCATAAAAGCGCGCATATTTATCTTAATACGGATGAAGAGGAGAAACCGGAGGAGGAGAAAGCAGAGTAGCAAGGTGCAAGCCGTTTAGGCTTGCATTTTTCGTTTCCATTTTCAAGCGTTTCATTACATTTTGCCTGGATGGAAGAAAATCCTGCCGATATAAAAGGTAGTAGAGGAGGAAAAGTCATGGATATTCGTTTACCATCAAGGACCTATGTCGAAATTCCCGCCCCAAGGCTTCAAAGCAAAATGAAGGACTTGAACGAGGCGGTGGTCTTGACGGAAAAGAATGATATTAGCAATGATGTTTACCGCAATGGGGCGGCAAGGGCGGTGCAGATTGCGGATATAGACCGCTACAGTCAGGGAACCTTTGACCTTTCCCTTCTTGTGGCAGGAAGAAATGGGGACAGTTATTTTAGCGGGACCATGAGCAGCCCCTATGATGTGGATTATTTCCATGTGGATACCACGTCGCAGATATTGAGCAGACGTCCCGTTATTGTGAATATGGAAATGCCGGAGGGCGCCGACTATGATCTGACTGTTTATGATAACAAGGGAAATCAGGTGGGAATGGCGGTTCCCAATGCTGACGGGACCAAAACCCTTACCATCCCCTGCGATTGGTCCGATTGTCGGGACTTTGTCATAAAAATAAATCAGCATGATTCGGACAACATTGTGGAAGGCGGCTATAAGCTTACTTTTTCCCAGGGGGAAATGCCGGAGGAAACTGCCGGATGGCTGGAGCGTATGAAGGAGGGACCGGCAGTAAAGAAAGACCCGGAGGAACGCCGCAGGCTGGGAGCGGCGGCAAAGGAGAAGCGGGAGGCGGAAAATGCGGCAGGAATTGAAAAGCTTCACAAAAAGCAATTTGAAGAATTGCCGGAGGAATTAAAATACAGGGGAGGCAAAAGCGCATCCGCACTGTTAGAGGAGGAAGAAAAGGGTAAAATCCTGTCCAAGGCGGAGCGGGCTTATATTGCGATTTACGGAAACCAGAATGAAATCTGCCATGTAGAGGCGCTAAAGCGGAAAAAGGGGCTGGAATGGGAGTTTGCAGGATTCCTGGAATCCATGGGGCTTTCGGGCAAAAGCTTCGGGATTTACCTGCCGCCCTTTGGGGACGCTGTGGTCAGCGGTCTTTGGGGAGAAGGGAAAAAAGCGGTGGAGGAGTATATTATGGCGCATCGGGAAAACTTCCAAAATGTATATCTGGAAAATGCAGGAGAAACAGCGGCAATGACGGATTACCAGTACAGGATTGCAGGTTATGTGGAGGAATGTAACCGTTTTCTCGGCAAGCTGTCGGATGGGAAGATTTCTGTGGAGGACTTATCCATAAAAAGGAATCAGCGGGGGAAAATCGTGGAGGAGGAGCTTTTGGGGCTTCCCTATAAGGTGGCGGCGTTAATAAATAGTGCTGACAGCACAAGTCGTTTTTGGGATTACAGGCAGATGTTGTATGATGTTTTACAGTACAGGGAAGTTTATGGGGAAATCCCGCAGTATCCCAGGAGTTTTGACTGGAACGGGCAGGAAATAACAGAACCGGAGGGCTGATGATAAATAGTAGGGAAAGGTTCGTGTAAAAACTGCCGTACTAAGTGATTAGGCGGCAGTTTTTTTCTGGCAAAGCATAAGCAGGATAATTCCCATAATTGTGACAATGCCCTCCGTAACCGGATAAGACAGCCAGATGCCGGTCATTTTAAAAAGACCTGACAGCAGATAAACAATAGGAATAATGAGGAAAATTCCTCTTGATAAGGAAATTATCTGTGCAGGAAAGGCTTTTTGTGCAGCCGCAAAATAGGTGGAAAGAACAATGTTAAAACCTGCAAAGGGGATGGCGGAAAAATACAGTTTCAGACCTTTTACGGCAATTTCCTGAAGCTGTCTGTTCTGTTCCCTGTTGAACAGGGCGGCAATGGGATTGGCAAATGTTAAGAACACCAAGTAGATGCAGACGGAAATGAGCAGGGCAGCCAGTATTGCGTAATGTAGGATTTTCTTTATATCTTCCGCTCTGCCAAAGCCATAGGAACGGCTTATCATGGGCTGGATTCCCTGGGCAATCCCTGTATGGACGGAGGTAACCACAAGAGCCAGGTTTGCTACAATCCCATAGGCAGCCACGCCCGGATTGCCCTGGAGACGAAGGATGATGAGATTGAAAATAATCATGACAAAGCCTGCGGCGGCTTCCGTAATCAATGAGGGAATTCCGAGAGAAAGGGCAGCGATGGTAAAGCGGGGAGAAAACCTGAATCTTTTCAGATGAAAGTGATTCTGTTTCTTTATCCGGTGCAGGGAGAGGATGCACATACTGATTACAGGGGCGCAGCCTGTTGCCAATACAGCGCCCAGTATGCCAAGTCCCAGGGGAAAAATAAAAATGTAATCCATAACGATATTGGAAAGACTGCCAAGAAGCATGGCTGCCATGGACAGCCCGGGACTGCCGTCATTGCGGACAAAGCAAAGAAGGACATCGTTCATCATAAAAGCGGGGGAAAAGAGGAGGATAACCCGCAGATAGGTCCGGGTCATGGAAAATACCTCCCCGTCTGCGCCCAGGATTTTGGTCAGTTTTCCGGACAGGAAGATACCCGTCAGGATAAAAAATATCCCCAGGGCTAAGGTGGTAAAAACCATATGGGAAAATGCAGAATCCGCCTCCTTGTATTTTTTCTGTCCCCTGAAAATAGAGTATCTTGCGCCGCCGCCCATTCCAAGCATCAGACCGCAGCCGTGAATAAAGCTGTATACGGGAATTGTCAGATTCAGTGCGGTCAGACCCTTTGCGCCAAGTCCCCTGGAAATAAAAAAGGTATCTGCCAGTATGTAGCAGGATAGACCGATCATGCCGCATATATTTAATGTTACATATTGAAAAAATTCCTTCAAAAGTGTTTTGGGTTTCATGGTGTTTTCTCCTCAAAAAAACGCCAGAACCTTCTATCTTCTAAGACCTAACGATAGAAAGTCTGACGCTTATTTCCTTTACCCGGTGGCAAAGAATGACGTTTAAAAATATTTTCTTACCTGTTCTTCTGTTACATCAGCATAGATTTCATTTTGTATAACCGCATCGTATACAGCAGAAAAATCCGGCAGGATTTTCCCAAGACTGGTCACTAGTGCCTGCAAGCCTTCTTCTATGCCTTTCTCCAGTCCCCGTTGTTCATACATATCTATCACAGTGCACATATATATTTCATCTCCTCTTTCAATTTTCTCCCGCAGCCCGTTTTCATAGGCTTCTTTATAACGGTTGTCATGGGTAAATACCTGTAATAATTCCAAGACGGCTTCCACATGTTTTAAAGCCGTCCTGTTGTCTGAAACAGCCTCCAGCTCTCCCAGGCGTTTTTTCTTGAAAAAGCGGACAACTGCCTTAAAATCGCTGGTAAACCTTTCAATGGCCTCATCTTCAAGAAATGCAATGTCAAATACCCTGACCTTATAGTCCTGGACAAAAGGTTTTAACTTTTCGGGGATGCCGGGCATCAACCCCAACAGGTTTGTGGGTTTGTTCCAGCGGGTTTCAGTAAAATTCAATACAATGGTTATGACGGGTGCTGTTGGTTTGCCGTTTGAGATAGAGGCACGGTAGGTAGCATAGTCATATCCCATGATGCGGATTGGCATATTTTCGTCTATGGAGGACTGGTTTTCTATCCCGAGAGAAAATATGCACAGATGATTGTTACGGTAGGTTTTCAGCACATCCCGGTACTGTCCGGCAGGAATGCCGATTTCTGTCTTGTATATAGACTCCGTAGGTCCATAATCAAGTTGGTCTTTTTTCAGAAAAGGTTCTTTAAACAACAATGTATTATAAATATCCGCAAAAACATCGTTATAATCTTCCAAAACCTTTTCTGTCTTATCTTTCTCTGCCATTCTGCTTCCTTTCGCAGCATTTTCTCTCCAGGCAGTACTCCCTATTATTTTACAATAGGCATGGCAGTCTTGTAAAGTGTTTAAACTGTCAGTTTATTCCTGCGGGCAGCAAGCCCCGCTGCTTGCGGCGGGGTTATTGACTTGAAAATTTTATGAAAAATTGAGAAATATGATGCAATTTTGATGCAATGGTATTTTATAATATCCTTACGGACAAAATAAAGGAAGCGGAGGCTTTCAAAGACGCGGAAGAAACAGGAGACGGTGCAATGGGACAAAAAAGGAATGAGGGAAAAAGGACAGCGGGAAGAAAAATCGCCATGGTAATGGCAGTATTTTGTATGATGGTCTGCGCAGGATGCAGTCTGTCAGGGGGAAAAGAAAGCGGACAGGAAGCAGAGGGGTGGCAGAACCGGGTGGAAAATGCGGAGGCGGATGCCGGAGGGGAAGCGGCGGAAAATGTAATCAATGTAATAGAAAACGAGGAATCCCGGATGGAAAACGGAAGTGGGGAATCCGGAGAAAATGAGTTGTCAGAAGCGGAAAAGGGGACGGAAGATTCAGGAGAAAATGAAGGGGATATCAGCGGACCAAAGCCCAAAGCCCGCCCTGCGGATTTTGAACTGATGCTGGAGTCCGAAGACTGGGGGCTTGGCTTCGGAGAACCGGGGACACAGCCTGTAGGAAATGCTTCGCCGGAGGATTTGGCATGGTATCATGCTTATTTTATGGGGAATGAGGAGGAAAAGGTGCTTTACCTGACCTTTGACTGCGGCTATGAAAACGGCAATACGGAGCCGATACTGGACGCCTTGAAAAAGCATAACGCCCCCGGAACCTTCTTTGTGGTGGGACATTTCCTGGAGACGGAGCCGGAGTTAGTAAAGCGGATGGTGGAGGAAGGACATGCGGTGGGAAACCATACGTACCATCATTTGGATATGAACACCATTTCCGATAAGGAAACCTTTCAAAAAGAAATGGAAGATGTAGCGGATTTGTTTTATAATATAACAGGGAAAAAGCTTTCTCCCTATTACCGCCCGCCCCAGGGAAAATGCAATGTGGCGAATCTGGAGATGGCGGAGGAGCTGGGGTATTATACTATTTTCTGGAGCCTTGCCTATGTGGACTGGAACCAGGACGCCCAGCCTGGCCATGAAGAAGCGTTTGACAAGCTGACCACAAGAGTTCATCCCGGAGCCATTGTTTTGCTGCACAATACGTCCAACACCAACGGGGAGATTCTGGATGAACTGTTGACCAGATGGGAGGATATGGGATATTCTTTCCAGCCTTTGTCGGCGCTTGTGGAGGAGGAATAAAAAGCGGCGGGGAGGACGGCAGGGAGAGAAAATTTCCGAAGGCAAATTTGAAAAGCCAAAGGACAAATGGAAACAGGGTTTCCTTCAAGGGTAAAACAGAGGAAGAGGAAACCCTAGGGAAAGGATGATAAATATGTGTACGGCAGCTACTTACAAAACGAAGGATTTTTATTTCGGCAGAACTTTAGATTATGAGTTTTCTTACGGGGACGAGGTGGTGGTAACACCCCGCCGCTATGCCTTTGATTTTCGGAACATGGGCAGGAAAGAAAGTCATTATGCCATGATAGGCATGGCGCATGTGGAACAGGGTTATCCCCTTTATTATGAAGCGGTCAATGAAAAAGGGCTTGGTATGGCGGGACTGAATTTTGTGGGAAATGCGGACTATAAGGATGTTATTTCTGAAAAGGAAAATGTAGCAGTCTTTGAATTTATCCCATGGGTTCTCTCAGGGTGCGCCACAGTCAGGGAAGCAAGGGAGTTGATTGGAAAAATCAATCTGACAAAGGAGCCTTTCCATGAAAAGCTGCCTGCCGCACAGCTGCACTGGCTGATAGCGGACAAAGAGGAAGCCATAACGGTAGAGGCGGTAGCGGAAGGCATTAAAGTTTATGACAATCCGGCAGGGGTGTTGACAAATAATCCTCCCTTTCTGAAACAGATGTTTGCGCTGAATAATTATATGCACTTATCGCCGAAGCAGCCGGAGAATCTTTTTTCGGAAAAGCTGCCTTTACAGACCTACAGCCGCGGTATGGGAGCCATGGGGCTTCCGGGGGATTTGTCTTCACAGTCCCGCTTTGTGAGGGCTGCTTTTGTCAGGATGAATTCTGTTTCCGGAGATTCGGAGGAGGAAAGCGTCAGCCAGTTTTTTCATATTCTTGGGGCGGTTGACCAGCAGAGGGGCTGTTGCGATGTGGGAGAGGGTAAATATGAGATTACCATTTATACCTGCTGCTGCAATGCAGACAAGGGGATTTATTATTACACCACCTATGATAACCATCAGATTACTGCCGTGGATATGCACAAGGAGGATTTGGAGGGCAGCCTCTTAGTCCGTTATTGCCCGGTTGCAGGCGAGCAGATTAAGAGACAGAATTAACAGGACAACAGAAAGGGGCTGGCATATGAATCCGAAGCTGAAAGAAAAAATATTGGAATCGCTTTCTGCTGTTCTGCCGATTACAGGAATTGTTTTAGGTATCAGCATACTTTTTATCCCCATTGAGCTGGGGACGATGGTTATGTTTTTCTGCGGCGCGGTCATGCTTGTCATTGGCATGGGATTTTTCCAGCTGGGGGCGGAAATGGCTATGACGCCTTTGGGGGAAGGCATTGGCGTGCAGATTTCCAAGAAACGCCGCATTTTTCTGATTATTCTCATAGGCTTTCTCATGGGAGCCATTATTACTATATCGGAGCCTGATTTGCAGGTGTTGGCAAAGCAGGTGCCGGCGATTCCCAATATGGTCCTGATTCTGACCATTGCCGTGGGCGTGGGGATTTTCCTGGCGTTGGCAATTCTTCGGATTTTATTCCAGATTAATTTGTCTACCATATTATTAGTGCTGTATGCGGCGGTTATTGCCGTGTCCTTTGTGGTACCCAAGGATTTCCTGGCGGTTGCCTTTGATTCCGGCGGCGTGACCACAGGACCTATGACCGTTCCCTTTATTATGGCATTGGGTGTCGGTCTGGCGTCTGTCCGCGGCGATAAAAATGCGGCAAGCGACAGCTTCGGTCTGGTCGCCCTTTCCAGCGTGGGTCCTATCCTTGCAGTATTGGTCTTAGGGTGCTTTTTCAAGCCTTCCGGGGCTGCTTATACGGCTGCCGTCATAGCGGATGTGTCAACCACAAGGGATGTGGTAAAGGAGTTCCTGTTTGGGCTTCCCCCGTACCTGAAGGAGGTCATGGTTTCCCTGATTCCTGTAGCGGCGGTATTTTTGGTTTTCCAGCTTATCAGCCACCGCTATAAAAGGCATCAGCTGAAGCGTATTATTATCGGAATGATTTATACATATGCAGGTCTTGTGCTGTTTCTTTGCGGCGTTAATGTGGGATTTGCGCCGGTAGGGCTGCTCATAGGAAGGCAGATTGTGTCGGAAAGCTTCCGGTGGCTTTTAATCCCCATCGGTATGCTCATCGGCTATTATATCGTAAAGGCGGAGCCGGCAATCCAGGTTTTGAACCGACAGGTTGAAGGGGTAACAAACGGCGAGGTTTCTGCCAAAACCATGAACCGGTGTCTGTCCATAGGCGTAGCGGTCAGCGTGGGGCTTGCCCTGCTGCGTGTGCTGACGGGGCTTCCTATCTATTGGATTATGATTCCCGGTTATGCCATTGCCCTGGTTTTATCCAGGATTGTGCCCAGAATGTTCGTGGGCATCGCCTTTGACTCCGGCGGCGTTGCCAGCGGTCCTATGACCACCACCTTTTTGCTGCCTTTAAGCCTTGGAGCCTGTGAAGCCTTAGGCGGCAACGCCATGACGGACGCTTTTGGCGTGGTGGCATTAGTAGCCCTGGTTCCTTTGATTGCAGTACAGATTATGGGCGTACAGTATAAGCTTAAGATGGCGGCTGCAAAGACGCCTGTAAAACAGACTGTTACCATAGAAGAAAGCGACGAAATTTTGGAATTTGAGGAGGAAGATACAGATGAGCAGTGATATGAAAAATACAGGATTCCGGATACTTTTTTTCATAACGACGCCGAAGCTTGCCAAGAAGGCGGCGGTTCTGTTTGAAGAGGAGCACATTCCCATCCAATATCATTTCCACGCCCGGGGGACTGCCTCTGTGGGCGTGATAAACTGGCTGGGATTGGACAGCATGGAGAAATCAATTTCCATGAGCCTGATGCCCAAAGGGTTTGCGGATGAAATGCTGCAAAGGCTTAGGAAAAAACTGCATCTGGGAATGCCCAACACAGGCGTGGCATTTACCGTCCCGTTATCGGGAGGCAACGGCAGGCTCATAAAGCTAATCAGTTCCATGGAGAGGGAAGAAGACAGGAAAATCGCGGAAAGGAGCGAACGGGATATGGCGGAAAGCAATTACAGTATGATTATGGCGATTATCAATCAGGGTTTCAGCGAGGAAGTTATGGAGGTGGCAAGACCCATGGGGGCTGCCGGCGGCTCCGTATTCCATTGCAGGAGGAGCGGCAGCGAGGAGGCAATGCAGTTTTGGGGCATCAAGGTACAGCCTGAGCGGGAAATTGTCATTATCCTTGCCAAAAAGTCCCATAAGCTGGGAATCATGAAGGCAATCGGGGAAAAATGCGGCATGAACAGCGAAGCCCAGGGAATTGTCTTTTCCATGCCGGTAGACGGAGCTGTGGGAATGGATGAAGAGGAATAGGAAAGAGAAAGGGCAGTTTGAAAATGGATAGCTGCGGGGGAAAATAAGAGCAAAATTTCTGGAGTAATACATGGGTAAAAGAGTATGTAGAGCGAATCTTGAGGATTTGCAGGAAATATTAGAATTGCAGTATCTGGCGTATCAGAGTGAGGCGGAATTGCTTGGAAGCAGGGGCAGGATGAATCTAAAGAAAGTAATTCCTGCTATCTGCGTTCTGGCGCTTCTTTTTACGGGCTGTGCGGGAATAGGTAAAATGGGGACTAAAGAATTTAAGACGAGCTTTTTTGCCATGGACACGTATATTTCCCTGACAATCTACGGGGAAAACGGGGATGGGGCGTTAAAGGACGCCAGGAGAAAGGTGGAAGAACTGGAAGCGCTTTGGTCGGCAACGGATGAAAGCAGTGAAATTTATGCCCTTAACAACAGTAAGGGGGAAGCGGTAACGGTCAGCGATGAGACAAGGGATTTGCTGGAGTTTGCCTTTTCCATGGCGGATGAAACGGATGGCACGCTAGACCCTGCCATCTATCCCGTGCTTTTAGCCTGGGGATTTACGACGGAGGAAAACCGGATTCCGGATGAGAATGAATTGCAGGCGCTTTTACAGGATGTAGGATATGAGCGTATTCAGATAGAGGGAAATGAAGTAACCGTTCCCGATGGCATGAAGCTGGATATGGGCGCCGTGGGAAAAGGCTATACCGGCGATGTGCTGACGGGGATTTTAAAGGAAGCCGGGATTACGTCGGCGCTTTTGGATCTTGGGGGAAACGTGCAGGTGATCGGCACAAAGCCTGACGGCAGTAAATGGCGTCTGGGATTACGCAGCCCTTTTGGAGAAGAGAGTTACCTGGGGGTAATTGAAATTGCGGATGCGGCGGTTGTGACCTCCGGCAGCTACGAGCGTTATTTTATAGGGGAGGACGGAAAACGGTACGGGCACATTATAGACCCGGCTACAGGGTATCCTGCCGAAAGCGGGCTTGCCTCGGTTACGGTGGTGGCAGAGGAAGGGAAGCTTTGCGACGCGCTTTCCACCGCCCTTTTTGTTATGGGAAGAGAGGAAGCGGAGACTTACTGGCGCGAGCATGGGAATTTCGATATGATACTCATAACGGAAGAAAAGGAAGTGTATATAACGGAAGGGCTTGAGGATGCCTTTTCTTTGGGTAACGGATATGAGGATATGGAAGTATATGTCATGACCGTGACGGAAGATAGCGGGGAGTAAAGCTTGGAAATGAAAAATAATAAAGAAAAAAAATATATAAAAAGATTAGTTTTGTTTATCATGGTCATGGTTATATTTTTAGCAGGTTTCTTTCTGATACACAGAATGAGCGGAAAAATAGCAGTAACCGTTCAGGGAGAAAGAGAGTCAGTAACGGATTTAGAATGCAGGTCATCATCATTGGAAAGACAGGATAGGGTGTTGTATATCGGTAGTTTTCCGACATTTTTTATGAACAGCGGATTAAACCATGATATGTATGAATATTCCTTTACAGTAAGGAATGGGGAAATAAATGTTACGCCCAGAATCCAAGTGTTCAAAACGAACGCCTTAGCTAAGTATAACCTGGATATCGGCGTGGATATTGTAAAGGCGGGAGAAGTTTGGAACGGAGATATTTTGGTTAAAGTGAATGGACGTACTTACACGGAATCCTTTGTTGATATTGAGCATAATGCCATGACGATACGGGTTGAATAACCGGTTTATTATTGAGCGAAGCGAAAGGAATGATAAAAGCAATGAATTACAGAAAACTGGGAAAAACCGGCTTATCCGTCAGTGAAATCGGGCTGGGCTGTGAAGGCTTTAACGAAAAGGACGATGCTTTTACAGAAGAAATGTTTGAACTGGCGTTTGAACACGGTATTAATTGTATGGACTTATACAGTCCCAACCCCGATATGCACAGGCGGGTAGGCAATGCTGTCAGAAAAAGACGGGAGCAGTTTATATTGCAGGCGCATCTTTGTACCACATGGAAAAACGGGCAGTATCAGGCGACCAGGGATATAGGAGAGGTAAAAGCCTCCTTTGAAACGATGCTTCAGAACCTTGTCACAGACTACATAGATATCGGCATGATTCATTATGTGGATTCCGTAAAAACATGGAAGGATATTGAACAGGGCGATATTATGAAATATGCGCTGGAATTGAAAAAACAGGGAAAAATCCGCCATATTGGTCTTAGCAGCCATAATCCCGAGGCGGCGCTTATGGCGGTAAAGGGCGGGAATATTGAAGTGCTGATGTTTAGCATTAATCCCTGCTATGACCTGCTGCCGGGAGATGAGGATGTGGAGAAGCTCTGGGCGGCAGAAAGCTATGAGAAGCCCTTATTTAATCTGGACCCAAAGCGGGAAGAGCTTTATGAAACCTGTCAGCGTATGGGCGTGGGAATTACGGTTATGAAAGCCTTTGGCGGCGGGGATTTGCTTTCGGAGGAATATTCTCCGGCGGGCAAGGCGATGACTGCCCTGCAATGTATTCACTATGCCCTTACAAGACCGGCTGTTGCCACGGTTCTTTCAGGCGTCCATTCAAAAGAACAGTTACAGGCGTCCATAGATTATGAATATGCTGCCGAGGAAGAGAAGGATTATGCGCAAGTCTTTGCCGCCTTTCCCAAAATCAGCTGGCAGGGATATTGTATGTACTGCGGACATTGTGCACCCTGTCCGAAAGGTATCCAGGCGGCGTCGGTAACCAAGTTTTTAAATCTTTGCAGGGCGCAAAAGGAAGTGCCCGAAACAGTAAGGGAGCATTATGCCGCTCTGAGTGCCCATGCGGGGGACTGTATAGAATGTGGCGCCTGTGAAAAGCGCTGTCCCTTTGGCGTATCTATCATAGAAAATATGCGTGCGGCAAAAGAAACTTTTGGCTATTGAAAATGATGTTTTTGAAAACTTTTGCATGGGAAAAAGTTATGTCAACTACAAACATCTTTCCGGTTGTAATTCTTCCGGGGAAGGCGGTTTGGTAATATCATGGCAAATATTGCCGAAAGTTTGTGGGACTGTTATAATAAAATCCATGGAGGAAGTAAGAGATGCTGGCAGAATTGAGAATGAGGTTAGAAGCGGATTCATCAGAATTTGGATATTACCAATCGTCCAATATGCAGGGGATTTTAATGGAACGGATTGATAGTGATTATGCAGAAGTACTGCATGAACAGGGTTTAAAACCATACAGTCAGTATATCTTAACAGGAGAGGCGAAAGAATGGATTGTTACAACGCTTACAAAGGAGGCTTATTATAAAATAATAGTTCCTTTGATGGATGAAAGGTTTACTGGATTTACAGTTGATAAGAAAGATATACATATTAAAATTCAATCAAAGGAATTGAAAAAAACAAGTAAACAGGAATTGTTGGATGAATTTTATTCGGATGAGTGTGACAAATATCTGAATTTGGAATTTTTAACGCCCACAGCTTTTAAAAGTGATGGGAGATATATCATTATGCCTGATATGAGGTATATTTACCAAAGTCTTATGAATAAATATAGTGCGGCATCTGTGGATATGGATATGTATGATGATGAGACATTAGAGCAGCTGGTAAGAAACAGCCACATTATCCGCTATAAATTGCGGAGCACTATTTTTCCATTAGAAGGAGTAAAGGTTCCTGCCTTTAAAGGGGAGATTGGCATTAAAATTACGGGAACTGATACAATGGCAAGATATGCAAAGCTTTTAGCAAGATTTGGGGAATATTCCGGTGTAGGGATAAAAACAGCGATTGGGATGGGTGCATTAAGGATAAAGGAACGGGGTAAAAAATATGACTGACAAGGAAGTGAAACTTGTATTAGGGGCGTTGCTCCATGATATTGGAAAGGTAATTTATCGTCAGGGAGATGATAGAAGGAATCATAGTCAGAGTGGATATGATTTTTTAAAAGAGGAAATAAATATTGAGGATTCTGTTGTATTGGAAAGTGTTAAGTATCATCATGCGAACGCAATAAAATATGCTGATATTGCAACAGATTCTTTGGCGTATGTTGTATATATTGCCGATAACATTGCATCGGCGGCAGATAGACGTGAAAATGATACCACAGATACAGGATTTGAAATTTCCATGCCATTACAAAGTGTATTTAACATTTTGAACGGTAATCACGAGAATAAATATTATGAGCCAAAAACATTGGATGCAAAAGAAGGTATTAACTATCCAAATGTGGAAAAGAAAAAGTTTGATGAACAATTTTACAGTAAAGTTAAAAATAATTTGACTGATAATCTTAATGGTCTGGACTGGACTCAGGAATATATCAATTCATTATTAGAGGTTTTAGAGGCAAATCTTTCTTATGTTCCATCATCGACAGCAAAGGGAGAAATGGCTGATATTTCTTTGTTTGACCATATGAAACTGACGGCGGCTGTAGCAAGCTGTATCGGGAAATATCTGGAAGAAAAAGAAATATCGGATTATAAAGAGAAATTGTTTGAAAAGGGAACAGATTTTTATAATGAAGATGCGTTTCTTTTATTTTCAATGGATATATCAGGAATACAGGATTTTATTTATACCATTATAAGTAAAAATGCATTAAAGACATTGCGCGCACGTTCGTTTTATTTGGAAATTATGATGGAACATATCATTGATTGCCTGTTACAGGAAGTGCATTTATCCAGAGCTAATTTGATTTATTCAGGAGGAGGGCATTGTTATATTTTGATGCCCAATATAGAAGAAACTAAAATAGCTGTTGAAAGATATATGAATGATTTAAATCACTGGATGATGGATATGTTTCAGATTTCTCTATACGTCGCATGGGGATATGCGTCGTGCTGTGCAAATAGTTTAAAGAATATTCCGGTGGGAAGTTATGCGGAGATATTTCATAAGGTTGGGGAAGAAATTTCCCAAAGAAAGAGCCATCGGTATTCAGCGGCAGATATTATAGATTTTAATTCCAGAGAATATAAAGATTATACAAGAGAATGTAAAGTATGTAAGAAGATTGCCAAGGTAAACGATGAAGGAATTTGTCCTGTGTGCAGTGCGATTCAACGATTTTCACAAAATATTTTATCGGACGATTTTTTTACTGTTACGCTGGAAAAGAGCGAAGAAGCACTTCCTCTTCCGGGAGGATATTATCTTACTTCTGATAATAAAGAATCCGTTAAGAAAAAAATGCAGCAGGACAATTATTTTGTACGTACCTATAGCAAAAACGAAATGTTTACGGGAAAGCATATTGCGACAAAGCTTTGGGTAGGAGATTATGCTGTAGGTAAAACTTTTGGGGAGTTTGCAGAAGAAGCAGATGGAATTAACCGAATAGGAATTATACGTGCAGATGTGGATAATCTGGGACATGCTTTTGTATCGGGATTTGATAATCCTGAAAATCAGAATAGGTATGTGACATTATCAAGGACAGCAACATTATCCCGCCAATTATCCTTGTTCTTTAAATTTCATATTAATGCGATATTGAAAGAGAGCGCTTATTCCATAGATGGTAAAGAGGGGCATCCGAGAAATGCAGCAATTTGTTATTCCGGTGGCGATGATTTATTCATTGTAGGTGCATGGAATGAAATTATAGAACTGGCAGTTGACATTAAAAAGAAGTTTGAAAGATATACCCAGGGGACATTAACGCTTTCAGCAGGAATCGGAGTTTATATTCCGGGATATCCCATAAGTGCGATTGCCGGTGAAGTGGCAGACATGGAGGAAAAATCCAAATCTTTGCCGGGAAAAAATGCGGTAACAGTCTTTGAAGACGGACAAAGCCACATGGTGGCAAATGGATCAGATGGAAAAAGATTGATAAGCGATGGTACTTATAGCTGGCAGGAATTTGAACAATATGTTCTGGGAGAAAAATACAAACATATTTACAGGTTTTTTGAGATTTCAGAGGAGCGGTGAAAAAACTTTCTCTATCATCTGCTGGAATTGATTCGTAACAGGGAAGAAAAAATAAATTTTGCCAGATATGTTTACATTTTGTCACGATTGGAGCCGGAGAAAGAGGCATCGACAAAACAGAAGGAGGCATATATAGAGTTTTCATCGAAGATGTATCAGTGGATAAAGAGTGAATCAGATTGCAGACAGTTGAAAACGGCTATGAATTTATACGTTTATTTAAAGAGGGAAAAGGAGGAAATAGAAGATGCAGATAACTGAGCAAAATTATGTAGAGGAAGCGGAACGGGTAATTGAGAAATTGACGAATTTAAAGGATGACAGAAATAAACCAATCCCGTTAGTAACAACTTCAAAATTGCGAAATCTTCTGGCAATGACAGCAGATATTTATAACGAAGTAATGAGTCAAAACGATGATAAACTGAATGAAGATATATGTTCCAGGATTGAGTATCTCAGGGTAAGATTTCTATATGAGGCAGGCAGAGAAAAAGCAGTCAAAAATCTGGTTAAAGAAGCAGATATTATAGAAATTTTAAAGCATATAAATGGGAACCGGAAAAAATATATATTGTTTAACAGATATATGGAAGCGTTGGTGGCATTTCACAAATATTATGGCGGCAAGGATAATTAGGGAGGGAAAGATATGTACGCAAAAATTCAGATTATGGGAACGATAGAAGTAAAAACGGGTATGCATATCGGTGGTTCATCTGCCTTTGCAGCAATAGGAGCAGTGGACGCTCCGGTTATTAAGGATATCAGGACAAACCTTCCGATGATACCGGGAAGTTCTTTAAAGGGAAAAATGAGAAGCCTTCTGGCAAAAGAATATAACGATGAGATTGCAAAAAAGCCGGATGATGATGCGCCATGTCTGACCAGGTTGTTTGGATGTGCGAAGGAAAAGAAAGTAAAGAGAAGCAGGGTGCTTATAGCTGATATGTTCCTGCTAAATGAAGCGGATTTGAGAAAGCAGGGGCTTCAAAGTCTGACGGAAGTAAAATTTGAAAATACCATTAACAGGGCAACGGCTGTGGCAAATCCAAGACAAATAGAAAGAGTAATCAGAGGCTCGCTTTTTGGACTGGATATGATGTATGAGGCAGAAGAAGAAACAGAAATCATTGAAGATATCTCTGTTCTGGCAGAAGGATTTAAGTTGATTCAATATGATTACTTGGGCGGAAGCGGTTCAAGAGGATATGGAAAAATCGTATTCCATGATTTAGAGGCGGAAGCAGTAATTGGTACTGTACCGGAAGAAATTATTGAAAAGTGTAATTGTATCATGCAGGACGTTATCGAATGTTAAAGGAGTGGCACATGGACTATAAAGTATATAAGCTGGAGTTTCAAGGTGCAGTTCATTTTGGGGGAAATAGTCTGGAAGACGGAGAATATACATTTTGTGCAGATACCCTGTTTTCAGCCTTATGTCAGGAAGCGTTGAAAATGGGAGAAGATGTTTTCCAATGTTTTTATCAATATGTGAAAGATGAAAATTTGCTGATATCGGATGCGTTTCCTTATATTGGAGCCTCCTATTATCTTCCTAAGCCGGTAAAACATATTGAAGCAGGAAAACAAGCAGGAGACTCCATATTAAAAAAAGCCTATAAAAAGTTAAAATATATTCCTGCGGAATTGTTTGGCGTTTATTTATCAGGGGAGTATGATGTATTAAATGCACCTGTCCTTGATGAATTGGGGCATTTTGAAATGAAGGTTATGGCATCTGTCCGTGGAGAAGAAGAAACAAAACCCTACAGAGTGGGAAGCTATTATTATCATGAAGGAAATGGATTATATGTCATTGTAGGGTATCGACAGCAAAATGCCTTGGAATTACTGGAAGAATTGTTTGAAAGTCTCTCTTTTAGCGGGATTGGAGGGAAGCGGGCAGCAGGATTGGGAAGATTTGTTTTATTTCCGGGAAAGCTTGATGCTGACCTTTATAAGCGGTTGGAAGGAACAGGAGAACAATACATGTCATTATCTGTATCGCTTCCTACCGAGGCTGAAATGGAAACAGCTATAAGCAGGGCGGAATATCTGTTGTGCAAAAGGAGCGGATTTGTGGCTTCTGAGCAATATTCGGAAGAACAAATGAGAAAACGGGATTTATACGTTTTAAAAGCAGGCTCCTGTTTTGGCACCAGATATCATGGGGATATATATGATGTATCGGATAAAGGAGGAAAGCATCCGGTATATCGATATGGGAAGCCCATGTTTATGGAGGTAGATGTATGAATGGGTATTTAAAGAGTTATCAGGTAGTTATGCGTTCAATCGGTCCTGTATTTATAGGAAGCGGGAGGGAAATCAGTAAAAAAGAATATGTATTTCTGAATCAGAGTCAGGTTGGAATGATTGATGCTTGGAAATTGTATGATGAAATGAAGAGAAGGAAAAAAGAAACCGGATTTGAAGGGTATATACTTGGGAACGGCAATATGAGTCTGAATTGCTGGCTGAAAAAACAAGGAATTGAAATAAAAGAAATAAAGCCTTTTGTGAAGTATGCCCTGGATTGCGGGGATGCGGTTACTGAAAAGGTCTCTAATAGACTTCAGGTTATGGAATGTATAAAAGATGCTTATGGGAATCCTTACATTCCGGGAAGTTCCTTAAAAGGAATGTTCCGCACCATTTTGTTAGGGGCAGATATATTAAAGAATCCGAAGAAATATCAAAATGTGAAGCAGAATTTAAAAAGAAATGTTGAGATGGATAAGTCAAATCGCAATTCTTATTTAAAGAGAGATACGAAAAATGTGGAAACTATTGCTTATCGGATATTAAGTAGAAATGAGAAAAAACAGGAAGATGCAGTTAATGATGTGTTACAGGGACTCATTATCAGTGATAGTGAGCCTTTGAGCATAGATTCTCTGGTGCTTTGTCAAAAAATTGATTTGCATACAGATGGAACGGAAAGAAGTCTTCCAATTTTACGGGAATGTATTAAACCCGGCACGGAAATAAAATTTACCATTACAGTGGATACAAGTATCTGTAGCTTAACGAATGATTCCCTGATGGAAGCAGTTAAGGTTTTTATGGAAAGCTACCACCGGAATTTTGCTATGGCATTTGCCTCCATAGGAACGTATGGAGAAAGGGAAGTTTTTTGTGGCGGAGGATGCGGATTTGTATCCAAAACGATTGTTTACCCTATGTATGGAAAGGAGGAAGGAATTGCCATTACACAGAAAGTATTTGATAAAACAAAAGTCCCCAGAGTGCATAAGCATTATCGGGATAAAGAATATGGGGCATCTCCGCATATTATGAAATGTACAAAATACCGGGGAAAACTCTATCAAATGGGAAAATGCAGAATTGAAACAATGCAGCTTATATAGCACATTTTCCCGCGCACCTTGAAAATACTGGTGTTTACGGAATTTTTAAATGCCCCCATATTGAAATCACATAAATAAAAGAGTTTCCCCCGCAAAAGGCTTCTGGAAACGGCATGAATAGTGGGGTGTGGGGGAGAGGATTTAAAATATATAGACCCCGAAAGGGGACGGAAATTTTCGTCCTCTCCGTAATAACGTTTTTCATAGTCAATATTTAAAATATATAGACCCCGAAAGGGGACGGAAATCGGCGCGCTTCCGCTTCCGGAACATAACGGCATCCTCATTTAAAATATATAGACCCCGAAAGGGGACGGAAATCGTATGCTATGCTCCTACTAATCCCTGTCATAATATTTAAAATATATAGACCCCGAAAGGGGACGGAAATTGAGTTGTTCCATATCCGTTATTATGTTTGATTGTCATTTAAAATATATAGACCCCGAAAGGGGACGGAAATTTTCGTAAAGCACGCAACCATCTCCTTTCCTATAATTTAAAATATATAGACCCCGAAAGGGGACGGAAATTATTACAAAGACAGGACAACATATTTACTTGAAATAGACCATTTAAAATATATAGACCCCGAAAGGGGACGGAAATTATATCCGTCATATCCTGCCATATTATTTTTCTTATTTAAAATATATAGACCCCGAAAGGGGACGGAAATTCTGCCGCCGATTGCGGCTTTGTTTTATTGTCAATATTTAAAATATATAGACCCCGAAAGGGGACGGAAATTTATTAAACCCATAGTATTATATATAATATATACAGTATAT
>N._stephensi_709_foregut__coassemble_292_pt1 | contig 19997 bp, 16 predicted proteins | sample N__stephensi_709_foregut__metabat2_low_PE_012 | metagenome-assembled genome bin N | reverse complement strand
TCCTCCTTTTAATTTGTCCTCCTTTTAATTTGTCCTCCTTTTAATTTGTCCTCCTGTATCATTGTATACAATCCTATTTTTTCTGTCAATCATTATTCGGATACGGTTTCCCAAATATTCTTCCCCCGTCTATCATGCCATACCCCTGCTTTGTCCAAGCCTCTCCCAAATCCAGGGTTCCCCTTCTCAATCTGTTCATCAGCCCGTCAACTTGAAGCTGCGGATATCTTTCCAGCAGCAATGCCCCTATTCCGCTGACGATGGGACACGCCATGGAAGTACCGCTTTTTTTCACATAACCGAAGGCATTTTTGTTGGAACAGGAAACAATCTCTGTTCCCGGCGCCACCACATCCGGCTTTCTCAGGGAAAAAACACTGGGACCCCTTCCGGAATACTCTTCGCACCGCTTTCTGTTGAAAACGGAAATATTACCGTCATGGCAGCCCACACAGATTGTCCGGGTACTTTCTCCCAAAATGGACAGACTGCTTTTTGCCGGTCCAAAATTTCCTGCCGCTGTCACAACTAAAATATCCGCTTCATAAAGCCGGTCGATATAATTGCGCAAAAGCGTTCTTTTTTTCATATCTTCCACAAAATCGCTTTTTTCGGAAATCCCGATGGAAATATTCACAATCCTGATGCCATATTTACTTTTATAGTTCAAAACCCATTCTATAGAAGCAAAAAGGTCATCAATGTTTCCCTTTCCCTTATGATCCAGTATTTTACCGGCAATGATTCCCGCCCCGGGGGCAATTCCCTGATATTTTCCGCCGCTTGCCCTGCCGCTTCCTGCCAAAATGCCACACACGTGGGTTCCATGCCCGCTGTCGTCATAGCAGCTGCAGTAAGTCTCTCCGCCATTGGTAAAATCCACAAATTCCAGCAATCTATTTTCAAAATCCACATGAGGGAAAATTCCTGTATCCAATATACATACGTTGACGTTCCTGCCTGTCAGCCCCATTTGATAAACCCCGCCCATATGAAGCTGTTTTTTCACTCTATCCAATGAAAAAAACTCCCGTTTTTGTTATATTATGTCGGGAGTTTTTCTTATGTCATTGATTTCAAGGCTTTTCTTATGATTTTTTTCTTATTTTTACAGGCTTAAAAAAGCCTGAAAGCAACAGAAAACCGCCCAGCGCAGCCAGCCCTACCGCCAAAATCATCCGAATATCCAGGGTATCCCCTGTATCCGGCGTATCGTCCAGACCCGAAAGGTTGGAGGATGCGCTTCTCTTCTGGGCAATCCGCTCCTTTAGTTCGCCTTCCGCCCCATAAAGCACGTAAGGCGAAAAATGCTCCACATCAAAGGAAATGTATTCCCTGCCGTCTTTTTCCGACCATGTACAAAAGGTTATTTCCGGATTTCCATTTTCATCCCCGCTGATTACACAGATTTCCTTATCCAGAAGATTTGCCGGGACAGGCATGGTAACCGTAATGGAGTTTTTGCCCAGCTTCTTAATAGGAATTGTATCCGTAGGGTCATAAAGGGATAAGTCCATGGCAAAATAATTGTCCTCATTGACCGTTCCGTAACAGCTTTCTATTTTTTTCTTTAAATCCGATTCCCCTAATCCCGGATTGGATAAATAGAAATGATAGCCGTCCAGCTTCACGGTAGAACCGTTTGCCGAAACCTCTACGTCCTTTCCGTTTACACTTTCATGGTCAACTACCATCAGTCCCTTTAGGGAATTGTCTGATACGCTGGCAGCCTCCTCCGGATAGCTTGTTTTTTCCGCAGTCGTTACCTGATATCCTTTTCCATAAACAAAAATGCTGTCCGGTTTTTGGGTTTTGCCAACGGGAAGTGTAGAGGCAAGCATTTCCGCCTTAGAATCTTTTGCATTGTTATCCAAAATATATATCTGTCCCTGAAAGCCCGGCTGTTTCCAGTCTAACACCGTATCCTTCAAATCATCCCCGTCCACATCCGCATTGACTACCGCCACGGAAATATCGCCGAAACAATACCCCCTGTAATCCTCATTGGACAAACGGGTAGCGCTTTTTTCATAGGATACTTCAGGAAGACTGCTTCCCAAAAATACAATGCTGTCCGTAGCATCCGTTCCGCCGAATGCCATCAGTCCCACCTTCTTTACCGTTGCCGGAATCCTGACCGTTTCAATAGGACAGCCATAAAACGCCCTGTCACGAATCTCTGTTATGGCGCTTCCGCCGGATACATTCTTAAGTCCCGTACAATTCAAAAACGCTTCCTCGCCCACAACCTTAACGCTTTCCGGAATGGTAACCTGGGTAATCTCCCCATGGTCCTTGAAAACCCCCGGCGCAATCCGTTTTACATGGGAAGGAATCGTAACCTGTCCGGAATTTCCTTTGTACGCCAAAAGAATACCGTCCCCTACCACCAGAAAATCATTAATATCCGATATACGCCAGTTATCCATCCATTTCGTATAGGTAAAAGCATCCGGTTCAATTTCCGTCACAGTGGCAGGAATAGATACTGACGATAAATTATCGCAATGATAAAACGCACCGTTTCCGATTCTTTCCACGCCTGCCGGAATCTGTATTGCCGTCAATGCGCTCCTGGCAAAAGCAAACTCTCCGATTGATTTGATTCCTCCCGGAAAACGGAAGGATAACAGGGAATCATCCATATAAAACGCTTTGTATGCAATGGCATTTCCTTCCGTAACGCTCCTGGCATCCGCAGCTGTTTCCCCGCTGCTTTGGGTATTTTCCCCACTGCCGCTTCCGTCTGCGCTTTCTTTTGAGTTACCAATATATACCGTTCCTTCCGAAGCATCCATAAAAATAACCGCCTGTCTGGATACTACCTTGGATCTTCCCAATACTCCCGGGCTGTCCACATCCCACTCCACATAATTCTCCACATCGGAAACATTTACCTTGGATTCCCGCTCTTCTTTCTTTTCCTCGGTATCCTTTACCCAATGGGGATTCGTGTTGGAGGACACACTGTCGTCATATTCCGCCCTGGAAGCGTTGTTTGCCTCAAAATCGTCAAAAAATTCCGCCGCCGTGGTCCCTTCCTCGGCAATAATATTTAAACGGTAACAGCCGTCAAATGCCGTTGGATCGATGGACGTAACCGAAACCGGAATAGTCGCATCCACAAGATTCCTGCAATCCTCAAATGCTTTTGTACCGATAGAACGGACGCTGAAAGGGATAGTAACGCTTTTTAGCCCCGCCGCATTGGAAAAAGCATAATCATCAATTCGCTTTACATGACCGCTGATGCCTACGGATTCCAGATTTTCACATCCCCAGAAGGCATATTTCTTGATTTCCTCAACAGAATTGGGCATCGTATAATTCTTCTTGTCCCTTCCTGCCAAAACCTGATAAATAACAGTTTTATCATCATTGTATAAAACGCCGTCCTCACAGACAAAATTAGGGTTTTTCTTGTCTATGCCAATGGTCTTCAAATCATCACAGCCGGCAAAAACACTGGTACCCATCTGGGTTAGGGATGCCGGCAGCGTAACGGAGGAAAGATTTTCACAATCCGCAAATGCACCGTTTCCGATGCTTCTTACGCCATCGGGAACTATCACGCGGTTTAAATACCGGCAGCCGCTGAAGGCGCCGTTCTCAATATATAAAAGACCAGCAGGAAGCGTTACATAGGACAAGGAGGTATTATCTGCAAATGCCTCCGCCCCAATGGTTTTTACTCCATTAGGAACAGACACGGACGTAGCCGTGCCTGTATATTTTACTAATTTGTCGCCGTCCATCATAAAACCATTATTGGACGGGCTGACTGCATTAACTCCCGATACGGGAATCTGGGTCAGGACAACAGCCGCTACAAGAAGCGCCGTTCCCAACAGTTTCAAAATAGATTTCTTCATAGCAGCTCCTAACCGGAAATCACCTTAACAACTGTTCTCTTACTGCCCTTCATGAAAAACATGATTACGGACATCAGTGCAAGACCGATGGATAAGAACCATTTAGGATGAATCGGGTCCCCCGTAATGGGCGTAGCGTCAATCGTTCCGCTTGCTGACATATTATTCAAATCCACATAAATCGTGTATGGCGAGAAGTGCGTCGCCACAAAGGAAATACAAGGCACTCCGTCAATCGTCGTAAATCTTGCCTGTAATTTCTCCAGTGTATTGTTACCCACAACCGCTCCCGCTTTATTATTGCCCGCATAGGAGGCAAGGGCGTCAGGAATCGGCATGGTAATGGTTACGCTGATACCGTCCGTATTCTGGATTTTAGTTGTACCCGTCTTATCATAAAGACTGATATCCATTGCAAAATATCTGATATCGTCCAGCGTGCCATATTCATTTAACAGCGCCTGTTCAACAGCGCTTCTTGCCGTCTCACTGTCGGTAATTTTAACAACAAAATCATCGGATGAACCATTTACCGTTGCAGAAACCAGACCGGAATTGGAAAGACCGCTCTTATTGACATTAACCTTTGTCCCGCTGCTTGTTCCGTTTCCTGTTTTGTTCCCGCTTACCGTACTGCCGTTTCTGTTGTTTGTCGTACCGGAGCCATTGGTTCCATTCGTACCATTTGTTCCGCCGGAGCCATTGGTCCCATTGGTGCCATTTGTTCCGTTTGTCCCACCGGAGCCATTGGTCCCATTTGTTCCGTTCGTCCCATTTCCTCCGTTGGGGTTATTGGGATTGTTCGGGTCATCCGGATTGTTCGGGTTATCCGGATTATTGGGATCATCCGGATTATTGGGGTCGTCAGGTCTTGAACTGCCCGCCCTGTACTGGGCATAGACATTGGTATCCTCAATAATATTGTTAAATTCAGGAAGCCATCCGATAAAGGTATAACCATCCCTTTCAGGAACGGTTTCAGGCGCTATGGCAGCATCCCCTTCACGAACCCTCTGTGTGCTGATTTTTAAGGAGCCGTCATAATTGTAGAAAATGACCGTGTAAAGCTTTCTGTCATCAGGCGCGTCCGGGTCCTCCGGCTCATATTGTGCCGTAACTGTTAAAGGCGCTGTTACACTGGTATAATCCGGCCACCATCTGGTAAATACCCAGCCTTCCCTTTCGGGCGCTTCCGGGGGAACTGCATCCGCCCCCTGCTTTACGCTTTGGGTATCTAACAATACCGAACCGTCGTAATTGTAAAATTTCACTTCGTATTCAGGAAGCACAATCTCATCTACCGTAAAGCCGTAATGCTGCGCATAGGTATAAGCAGCCGACGGATTCTCACACTCAATAATGAGACCCGGTATCAATGTGGCATTATCCTCTTGTACAAAAGCATTTCCCGATATAAACTGTGCCTTCGAAGGTATTTTAATACCGGAAAGCGCCGTATTCCTGAAGGCATAATCGCCGATATCCTCCGTCTGGTCGGATACCTCGCAATAGAACAGGTTGACGCAGTCATTAAAGCATTTTTCAGGGATTACCTTCAAGGGCGCATTGCCAAAATATACCATCTTAATGCCGTCACAGCCGTCAAAGGCGCTGGGATCAATTTCCGAAACCTTTGTAAACGCCGCTTCGCTGACAGTACTGGTTCCCACGCCATTTCCCCTGGTCTTTAAACATTCCACAATTTTGCGGGTGCCGTCATCCTTGTTTTCATAGATAATGCCTTCGCTGCACGAAAACTTAGGACTGCCCGAAAAATTCACTTCTTCCAGCTTAGTACATTCATAGAAGGGAAGGGAATCCATCTCGTTTAATGTAGACGGCAGGATTACCGTGCTCAATCTGTAATCCCCTTCAAATGCCCTTGCCCCGATTCTCTCCCCGCCTTCCACGCGGGAATTTCTCATAATGAAGGAGGTCAAATTTGTACAGCCTGCAAAAGCCTCGTCCGGCACGTCTGTAATGGAATTTAAGACAATGCTGCTTAAATATTCATTGCCTTTATAAACATCATCGCCCATATCATAAACGCCGGCAGGAACATTGACCCTGAAAATAGCGTCCAAGACCGCTTCTTCATTGGGGGAATATACAATCGCCGCATTATCGGAAACAGACCCCCTGTAATATTTTTCATAAGCGCTGGCTACGATTGCATTCTGCTCCTCCCTGATGGCAGGATTGGAAGACAGACTGTAGGTACAGCTGTCAGCCCCGCCCGCCCCGGACTGGAAATCACTATAGTTGGGCGCATCTACCAATTTGGGCGTCGATTTCACAACAAGCCCCGTTGTGGGATCCTTTTCAACCTCCAGTTCAACCTGTAAATTATAAGGGAAGGGACTTGTATAATGGATATATTTTTCTCCATAGGTATTATCCCGGCTTGTGTAACTGTTCTCAACCCGCATCGCATATTGGAAAGGCTCGCTTTCCACACTGTCGCGGCTGATTACCCCTACAAACCGAAGCTGAATGTTTTGCATTGTTTCCGTATAAAAAGCTTCATCGCCGATTTCCTGAACCGCCATGGCATTGGCAAATTCAACCTCTGCAAGCCTCTCGCATCCGTTAAATGCCCTGGAACCGATTTTGGTAACGGATGCAGGGATATGGACGTATTCAATGTTCTCCTTCTGGTCGTAAATATTCAAAAAGTCTGAATCCAGTTCATTAATGGAAAGACCTCCGATTTTGTCGGGAATATTCAGAATCGGGGCAGAAAGCGTCGTATCATAGCGCTGAAGTTTAATCAGGCTGCCCTCGCTGTCAATGATGAAGCAGCAATTATCCTTTACCCTTTCATAAGCCCCCTCGGCGTCTGAATTCGTCAACGCCACCGTATATTCGTGACGGCAGGCATATTTGTATGCCTCTGAATTACGTTTACATCTAATAATAAAGCTGTCGCCCAAAGAGCTGCCGAAGGCAAAATCCGTTCCCAAATTTGTCACACTGAAAGTACAGCCTTCTTCACCGGGACAGTAAGTTTCGGAAGAACGCTCACAGTCAAAGCGCATATTATCGTTGGGAACATCCACAAAGGATAACCCCCGGCATCCTGTCACGTTATTATGCTTAAAAATTCCTGATGATAACTCCGGCAGAGAAAGCTGGCTCAAGCTGGAGCAGCCGTAAAACCATTTTTCTGCATTATCAACGCTCAACTGTCTGGGCAGATATACATACCTGAGACTGGAGCAGCCATAAAAAGCTCCGTTTCCCATTCCTGTAAGATTTGTATTTCCCCAGGCTTCAATCAGCTTCCCATCCTGGTCCGTGGTATCATGACCATACAGATTTGCCGCGCTTAAGGAAACGCAGTTCATGAAACAGCCATTTCCGATAGTTACCACCTGGTCGGGAATATCAATGCTGGACAGCGCACTGCAGCCTGCAAAAGCATAATTGCCAATCCTTTTCAAATCGGTGGATTCCAGCTGCGTCAGCGCCACCCTGTTTAAGGAAATACAGCCGTCAAAAGCATGATGTCCGATAGCCGTTACATTATAGATAGATACGGACTGCATGGAACAGCCTTTAAAGGCGTTATCCCCTATGGCACGGATTCCGTTCGGTATATTCAGACTGCTGAAATTGGTTGCCCCGGCAAATACTCCTGTCTCGCCGTCGCCGGCATCTCCCGCAACTGCATAATGCCCTGTGGCAGGACTGCCTTCCTCCAGCTCCAAAACCCATCTGGTGCTTCCAATGTAATTAACAGGAACAGTCAGCCAGCTATGTACATGCCCGTCCTTATCATATAGGGTTCTGCCCTCCCACTGCTCCTGGTTTGCTTTATCATTTTCGCCACTGCGTCCGGTATAGCAGGGCACCAGTCTGGTATCCGCAGGATTGACATCCTGAGGCACCGAATTGGCGGAAACCTCGACATCAGGCGCATAATACAGATAGCCTGCCACGTTACCGTTAATGCTTCCTGCCACACTGCCGCTTGTAGTATCCTGGTAAACAGGTCTTAAAAAGCTCTCCCCGCTTCCATAATTGGGATCATATTCATACTGGCATGCTTGAATTTCCGCGGGGATGTTTAAGGTGCCGGTTCCCTGGGCGCTTAAATTGTAATACACAATGACCCCCTGGGTAGGCGTTGTATTGGTAAGACGGGCAACTCCGAACCGTCCGTCATCCTGATAAAATACATTGGCGCTTGTATATGTCGGAACGCCGTTTGTGGCGTCGTCATTCAAATTGAGCAGGCTTGTGATTGCTGTATTCTCAGAAAAAGCCTCCGTCTCATCCACCGCTTCTACATCCTTTACGGGAATCGCCGCCACGATTAATGCGGATATCATAAAAACTCCCGATAAGGTGCCGAGAATTGTTCTCCTTAATTTATTTGACTTCTTGTTTGGGTTTTCAACCTTTTTCTTAGCCATAACCATTCTCCTTCTATTCTTCTATGCGCTTTGCAACTACTACAAAACGCCCGTCCTCTTCCACATAATCGCATGTGGATAATGTAAGCAGCTGATCTCCATAGCTCGCCGTCACTCCCGTATCATACAGGGAAAGCGCCGCCATTTCGTTCATATTGGAATTAAATTCCTCCTCCGAGTAAGCATCAATGAACTGGTAATATTTAAATACCACCTCGTCCTTTTGAAATACCCGGGAGCGGAATACATACATCACTTCATAGGTGCCTTCTTCATATATAGTATCAAATTCAATCATTTTATGATTCCGGTAAAACTTTTCATCTGCATACCGGTCTAAGGAACCAAACATCTTCCCCGAACGCATGTTGTGTCCATAAATAATATAGTTGGTGCTGGGGGCCTTAATATCGCATTCCGTATCCAGAAATAAGGCGCCGTTTCTGTCCTCTTCCAGTTTGATATTATGGTTCTGGTAATACTCGTTATCCCCTGTCTGCATCACAGGGTAATCAATTATTGTATCGGCAATTTTCAGCCATCCGATTAGGTTTTGATTTTGATGATAGAGGGATTTGTACTGTTCCAGCACTTTAAAATATTTTGTTTCCTCGCCCACCTGCGCCTCAACAACCTCATCCTTATACATGTTGTTTACCGTTTCATTTTCCTTAATTCTTGCCAAACGCCTGTTTTCCCGGTCAACCTTGACAGCCTCATAGCAGTAAAAGCTAAAATACCCTAAGCAGGAAACTGCCACCAGCAAAAGCACTCCCATGGCAATGCGTCGGAGAACCAGTTCTTTTTTTGTAAGGACAATTACCTTTTTTGCTTTTGTCTTTTTTTTCGGAGGTTTCTCCCTGGTTTTTCCCTTTGCCCCATCTGACCCGGCAAAAGCCCTGTCGGAAGCGTCTTTTTTCGCCTTCTTCTCCTTTTCCTTGATTTCGGACGCTTTTTCATAAATCATATCGTCAAATTTTCTGCCTTCGGGAGACTCAAATTGTATCTCCCCGCTTTGGAGCGCAGAAAAAAGCGCCAGAACATCCGCATCCTTCGACAAATCATATTTTCGCTTAATCTGTCTGATTTTTTCCTGATCTGCCTCTATATAACTTTGCACAGACATCTTCACAATCTCCATTCTGTACATACTTATCTCAATTTTATCTATACCATTTCTATTTTACTATATCTTGAAATATATGCAAGACCCTTCCAACATATTGTACGCATTTTTTTGAGCCAAAATTTCCCTGCCGAAAAATATTTTTTCATAAATATTCGGGTAACTTAGGACAACATCCATACATCGTATAAACCATAAAAAACAATTTTGGAGGCTCGATTATGAGTGATTTAACAGCAAGCCAGTGCGGATGCAGCAACGACAACAGCGGATGCGGAAACTTAATCTGGCTGATTCTCTTATTATGTGTCTGCGGTAACGGCAACGGAAACGGATGCGGACTCAGCGGCAACAGCTTATTCGGCGGCAACGGCGGGTGCTGTGAAAGCATTATCCTCATGTTACTTATCTTGAGCTGCTGCGGCAACTAATCCGCAAGGATAACGGAAAGGGGCGCTTTAAGCCCCTTTCTTTCTGCCGTAAGGCATATTCTTCCGGATGACAAAATAAGATAATAGAAAACAAAGGAGGACAGTATGTGATGGAGCAGGACCGGGATGCCATCTGTGCATTCGATACTTTATATACCAACCAGCAAATCCAGATGTTAAAGCTGGCTATGCCTCTTCTGCCCCCGGTTTACCGCTCTTTTCTGGCGGTTTACATTAAATTCCTGGAGCTTAAATATACCATAAGCGCCGCCGGGCAGTTAAATTTTTCCGACTCCCTCGGAAAGGACGAGAGCTATTCCTTGGACGCTAAATCCTTAGACCTGTATTTCCAAAGTATTACGCCCTATTTAAACGAAGCCGACAAAGCAAGCCTGCAGAAAATCAAAAATATGCTGCAGACCATGGAACAGTTTAAACAGATGCGCCCCATTCTGGAAATGATGTCCCAGCATACGGATACAGGGCAGCAGGAGGACGATTATATGGATATTTTGAAGGGCTTTTTAAGCGAGGACCAGCTTTTCATGTTTGATATGTTTAATTCCCAGGTCAATCATCCCACTAAATCCTAAGGAGGTACTATGACAAACCATGACTGGATGCAGGACGCATCCTTAAAAGATATCAATCCTTCCAAGCTGGATTTTCTTCAGAAACTGGTGTTTGAAATGAACAGCTTAAACGACAAGGAAAAGCTGCCCTTTCTACTGGCGCTGGCAAACCGTGCGCGGAAAGAAAACATTTCCTTTTCCGGGGAAGAAATGGAAACCATCATCGCCGTTTTAAAAAAATACAGCACCCCGGAGGAAGTCCAAAGAATGGATATGATGCTGCAAAAATTCAGGGCGGGCGCCGGCAGGTAAGAACCGTCAAAGCAAAGACGGTACCACAAAGTGCGTCTGCCGGTTTACCGCCCGCAAAATAAAGGACATGTCCGAAATCGCTTTATCAAGCATCCTGCATGTCCTTTTTTTCATAATTTGCCTTTTTCTATTTTCTGCGGCTGTCTTATCCGTCCCACTAACCTGCCCCACAAACTCTTCTTTATATTGCAGGCATCAGGTCCATCCGCTTCCCTTCTACTTCGCCACAATATTGATGATTCTTCCGGGAACATAAATTTCCTTTACCACGCTGCCGGAAAGCTTATCCCCAAGGGCTTCCTTTCCTTTGGCAATGGCGTCCTCCTTGGCAATATCCCTTGCCACGGCAATGACCGTTTTGGTCTTTCCGTTAATCTGGACAGCCACCTCAACCGTATCCTCCACGGTTTTTGCCTCGTCATATTCGGGCCATACCGTCTGGTAAATCCTGCCCTCATAGCCGCAGACATCCCACAGCTCTTCCGTAATATGGGGCGCAACGGGATTTAATAAAACTAAGAAGGTCTTAAATTCCGCCCTGTTGATGGAACCCTTCTTTGCCACATCATTTAACAAAGTCATAAGGGCTGCAATGGCAGTATTGTATTTTAAATTTTCGTAGTCTCCCGACACTTTTTTGATGGTCTGGTGCATCTTTGTCATCAAATCGCCGGAATATTCCTCCCCGTCTGTCAGGATATCCTGTAACTTCCATACGCGCTCTAAGAATCTCCGGCAGCCCTTTACGCCGTTTTCAGACCATGCCGCACTTAAATCAAAGGCGCCGATAAACATTTCATAAGTACGCAGGGTATCTGCGCCGTAATCCCTTACAATATCGTCAGGATTTACCACATTGCCCCTGGACTTGCTCATCTTCTCGCCGTTCTCCCCCAGTATCATGCCGTGGGAGGTCCTCTTCTGGTAAGGCTCCGGCGTATTGACTACCTTCTGGTCATAGAGGAACCTGTGCCAGAACCTGGAATAAAGCAGATGCAGGGTCGTATGCTCCATGCCGCCGTTGTACCAGTCTACAGGCATCCAGTATTCAAGGGCTTCCTTACTTGCCAGCGCCTCTTTATTATGAGGGTCGGTATACCTTAAGAAATACCAGGAGGAGCCTGCCCACTGGGGCATGGTGTCCGTTTCCCTCTTAGCCGGTCCGTTACAGCAGGGACAGGTCGTATTGACCCATTCCGTCATGGCGGCAAGGGGGGATTCTCCCGTATCCGTAGGCATATAGCTTTCCACCTCGGGAAGCTCTAAGGGCAGCTCGCTTTCCGGAATCGCCACATAGCCGCACTTCTCACAATATACAATGGGAATCGGCTCGCCCCAGTAACGCTGTCTGGAGAACACCCAGTCCCTTAATTTATAATTGACCTTCGCCGTACCGATGCCCTTTTCTTCCAGGTATCCGATAATCTTTTCCTTCGCCTCGGCAACCTCCAAACCGTTTAAGAAGTCGGAATTAACCAGTTTGCCCGTAGCAACATCCGTAAATACCTCTTCCTGTACGTTGCCGCCGCCTGCAACAACCTCCACAATAGGTAGGTTGAACTTCTTGGCAAATTCCCAGTCCCTCTCGTCATGGGCGGGAACAGCCATAATGGCGCCGGTGCCGTAGCTCATCAGGACGTAATCGGAAACATACACGGGAATCTTTGTATTGTTGACGGGATTGACCGCTGCCAGTCCGTCAATGCAGACGCCGGTTTTATCCTTCGCCAGCTCGCTTCTTTCAAAGTCGGATTTCTTTGCAGCCTGCTCCCTGTATGCCGTAATGTCGTCCCAGTTTTTGATTCTGTCCTTATATTTATCCAAAACGGGATGCTCCGGGGAAACAACCATATAGGTAACGCCGAATAAGGTATCCGGTCTTGTGGTATAGATTTTTAACTTATCCTCCGTGTCCGCCAGGATAAAATCAACCTCTGCGCCCTGGCTTCTTCCAATCCAGTTTTTCTGGGAAACCTTAACCCGCTCTATATAGTCCACGGTGTCCAGTCCCTCAATTAACTTGTCGGCATATTCGGTAATCTTTAACATCCACTGGCTCTTTACCCTGCGGACCACCTCGGAGCCGCATCTTTCGCAGACGCCGTTTACCACTTCCTCATTGGCAAGCCCTACCTTACAGGAGGTACACCAGTTAATGGGCATCTCCGATTTGTAGGCAAGTCCCGCCTGAAACAGCTTTAAGAAAATCCACTGGGTCCACTTGTAGTATTCCGGGTCGGTGGTGTTGACCTCCCTCTCCCAGTCAAAGGAATAGCCTAAGGCATGAAGCTGCCCCTTGAAATGCTTGATATTGTTTTCCGTAACCGTCTTGGGATGGATTTTATTCTGGATGGCATAGTTTTCCGTAGGAAGCCCGAAGGCGTCAAAGCCCATGGGATATAAAACATTATAGCCCTGCATCCTCCTCTTTCTTGCCACAATATCCAGGGCAGTATAGGGTCTGGGGTGTCCCACATGAAGCCCCTGTCCCGAAGGATAAGGAAATTCCACAAGGGCATAGTATTTGGGCTTGGAACGGTCCTCCCCTACCTGAAAGGCTTTTTCATCATCCCATATTTTCTGCCATTTTGCTTCCACTTCTTTGTGATTATAAGGTGCCGACATCTTTTTTCTCCTCTCTCATGGTCATTATCAGATAAATACAAACGCCCCTTCATCCCGCTGGAGACGAAAGGGCAGAACGTCTTTTCGCACAATTTTCTTTTAGCATTGTCCATTCTACCTATTTGAAAGGAAATTGTCAAGATGCAAATATCAGAAAAACAGCCCTCCTTAACTCCTCTATTGACAATTTTTTTCCAATGAGGTAGCATATCAATGACCGCTTTAAGTAAAAACGGTCATTGAAGGGGAAGAAACATGCCTGCATCATTTACCAAAAAACAACAGGAAGAAATCCGGGAACAGCTTTTCCATGAAGGGATAAGGCTTTTTCGCACCTGCGGCGTAAAGCGCACAACAGTTTCAAAGCTGACTGCCGCCTGCAAAATCGCCAAGGGCAGCTTTTACAGCTTTTATGAATCCAAAGAAGCATTTATCCTGGCGCTCTCCCGGTGGGCTGACCGGAAAACAAAGGAAATGCTTGAAGAAAGACTTGCCGGGCGCAGTCAGATGTCCACCCATGAATTTCTCGGCTTTTTCAAGGAATACCTCTATTCCGAATACGACCTTATGAACGGACTGACTGTGGATGATTTTTTATGGCTGAAAACCCATATGGCGGACGCCGATTTGTTTAACCCCATCGACCAGATGAAGCTGGTTCAAAGATGGCTTTCCTTAATCTTTGATGCAAGGGACGGCATTGACTGTGGTACGGTGGTTAATTTAATCAAATCCATATACGCCATGCGCGAGCATCGGGACACTTTGGTGGAAACGTCCCTTGAAAACAGCATTGAAATCATGCTGCGGGTGCTGGAAATTTACATATCAGGGAAGGGGGATTTATATGAAATATTTTGAATTTGGAAAAAATAACGACAAGCTGGCGGTTCTTTTTCACGGAGGCGGCATATGCTACAGGGCTGCCGTGCCCACCGCCGAGGTTTTATCAAAAAAGTATCATGTCGTTTTAGTTGCATACGACGGGTTTGATCCCTCGGAGCCGGAAACCGAATTTAAGTCCGTCATGGATGAGGCAAAACGCCTTGGGGATTATGTCCTCGAAAAATACGGCGGTAAAATTGATATTCTATACGGCGTTTCCTTTGGATGCAGGATATTGCGGGAGGCATTGGCTGATACGCGCCTTACGATTACCACCACAATCGCGGACGGCATGGAGACCTACGATTATCCCGATATCAAAAGTGAATGGGGCAAAAAGCTGATTGCCAAAGCAATGGGAAGAAGCCTTGAAGATGTGGAAAGGATACTTTATCCCGGCGCCACCTACCAAAGCTGGAAAAACCAGGATTATTCCTGCTTCGGGAGACATTTCAATTTTGAAGATTTTAAGAGAACGGATATGTATATCTGGCACGGCATAAACAGCAGCGTGGAAAAAAAGCTTGCAGCAAACATCAAAAAATGGCAGGATGCCGGATACGCCTTTACTTATAAGGTATTTACAGACCTGGGGCACGGCGGGCTCGCCGCAGAATATCCGGAGAAGTTCCTTATGGAGGTAACCGCCGCCCACGAAAATTCATTGAAAAAAAAAAGAACAGAGAAAAGGAGACTGATTATGAATTGGTTAAGAACGATATTGGACAGTATTATCATATGCATTGCTTTTAACAGCGTTGTCGCCTTCGTCTGGCTGCTGGAGCCTGTGGGATTTTCCGTCATGCTGCCGAAAGGAATCAATACGCCCGTCGAAAAGCTTACCAAGGCGCAGTTAAAGCCCCTCCGGCTCATGGAATTTATTATGTATCCGATTCTGCTGGCATATATCATTTTAAGCGCCTATGACGCCGGCATAAACGGATTCCTTAATCTGTTCCTTACCGCATACATAGAAAACCTCTGCTGGAATTTCGGGGATTTCTTCCTGTTGGACTGGCTGCTTCGTGAAAAATACACGGACCGTCTCATGGTTCCGGGCACAGAGGATAATGAAATGTGGAAAACCGGACCCTGGATGAGAAAATTCGGGATTTTTGACCATTGGGTAAAGGGTCCCATTTTATGCGCCCTGTTAAGCTTGCTCTGTGCCGGGATTGGAATGCTTATCAGATAACAGGTCATACAAATATAAATTTTCTTTTATTTTCCTGGTTCCTGCAGGCCCCATTCCCAGATGGACATATTTGTCACGCTTCAGCCTTCCGTCCGTATCCAGAATACAGGGGAGATTTCTCTTCTCCCCCTCCCGGAAGGCAATCTCAAGGGCTTTCCTCATATATCCCTGCCCCTGGTAAGGCTTTGCAACCGCCACCAGTTCAATCTTGATAAATTCCTTTTTAGCCTTTTTCATACGGCTTTCCAGAGATTCTCCGCCATTTCCCAGGGTCTTTAAAAATGAAATACAGCCTTTTACGCCAAACGCCTTCAGACAGCCCTTTACAATATCCAGCAATGCCGGAAGGGAAGGGTTTTCTTTGGAATCATAAAACAGAATATATCCTTCCCGCCTTTCGCTTGTGGCATACATCCAGCCCATCCTAAGCCCTGCGCGTACAAATGCCCTCATATATACCTTTACCGCCTCTTTATCCGGAAAAAGATGAAACAGTCCCTCTTCGCCCTCTTCATACTGGTAATCTGCAAAGGCTTCCGCTATGCTCTCTATCTCCTCTTTTGTCATGCTTTTCAGCTTCACAGCCATATCCTGTTTCCCCTTTCCCCTTTCGCTTAACTTTATATAAGACTCCACTTTTATTTCATAGAAATCAGATCCATTATCCGCAAAACCGAATTACACGCATCATCAAAGGAAATATCCTTTGCATAATCAAAATCCTTCTGATACTTTTTCCAGAATGCCTGCATCTGCCCATCATTCTTAATTTCCTCTATGATGTCTGCATAGTTTTCAAGCACATGGCTACTCCCCCTTTTCCTGCTTGTCTGTTCCAATGCCTGTTTCAACACTTTTTCATCACAGTTATTTCCCTGCAGGGCATAAATAATATGTATGTCATAAAAATCCCTTGACCGTGTATTCGCAATGCTACGTGATAATACGGTTTCAATCTTCTCCGCCAGCACTGTTTCAATGTTATACGCAAGGATACTGAGGGTCCTGTCGTCAAACAGCAGCTTAAAAGTATACCTGACCTCCCTTGGTGTAATAACATCTCCTGTAGTGACATCCACAGTCAAGGGAATGCTTATCGGTTCATAATTCGCTTTCAGCGAAACCCTGATTCCGGGATAATCGTCCGTTTCCCTGATATCCGTTATGTCAACGATTGAAAAAGTCACATCATCTTCTATCTCTACTGCGCAGATCTTGGAAAAAATCTCCCTGATGGATTCATGTGTCAAGGTAAATCCCTTTATGGTTGTATCAAGATCCATGGTTGCCCTGGTATCCAACCCGACAATCGCTGAGATCAGGAAACCGCCCTTTAAGATAAAGTTATCCTTATACGGAGACAGGGATATTCTCTCCAACAACCGCTCCAGCATATAATTCTGCATGACAAGCTGTGCCGAAATATTCTTTTCTGCCGCTTTCTTTTTTATAAAAGCTTTGAGTTGCATGGGATTTTTTGTTATCACAGCAGTACCTCCAAATAATGTAATATTTTGGGTCTTACCCGTAGCTGTTTTGCATAATTCATTAGTTTATGAATGTCTTTTTCTTTAGACTCTGCATAGCGTTTCATTGCGGCATTGACAATCTGGATGTCACTGCCGCTTCCGCGCACAATATCACACAGAGTCCTCTCCAGGTCATATATCCTGATTGGGTTCCCGCATGGCGATTTTATCTCTATGATACCAAATGAATAATTTTCCGGTATCACTCTTTTAATGATAATATTTTCCCTCTTTAATGAGGGCGTGTTGTATCCCTTTAAAAAAGTCATGGTATACCTTGCAGGAGTCCGGTCTGAATACCCTAAGAGATATAAAGCGGTATCATGGGAGTATATTCCTTTCCCATATTTCTGCTGGAGAAGGTAAAAATCATCCTCCCATGCACCATTCTGCACATAAAGCCCCCGCCCATAGCGGTATATTTCCCCACTTTCCACCAGTTCCTGCAATACGCCGCGATGTATCCCCTGCTCTGCTGCCTGCTGCACCGTAATCGTTCCGCTGGATGATGATTCCAATAATGCTTTTACTGCATCTCTATTTTCCATAACAGATCACCTCATTCACACATTATATTATATATAAATGATGTGTGAATGTCAATCAAATGTCATTCACAGTTTCTGAAACAGTTTCTGAAAGTTTCATGAAACTTTCTGAGACTTTTATCCGCTGTCTCAAGCTTTCTGCATTTTCATTGAACAATTTTGAAAATAATGTTCTTTCCGTGTATTTCAATTTCTGGTATACTATCCCTAACTGATATGCGGTTGGTTAAAGGACAGACTCATGATTGCGAAATGTACTTATTGCGGCGGCGCTTTAAAATTTGATGCGGATATCCAGATGCTGGTGTGTGAACATTGCACCAGTATGTTTCCCGTGGAAAAAACGGAGGAAGAAAAGAATCTCGCTGAAAATGCACAAAATACAGCGGCAGATACCGGTTTTTTTGACAGTGCAGATGATGAGGTATTTGAATGTGAGGTCTATAAATGCACAAGCTGCGGCTCACAGCTGGTCATAAATGATGTGGAGGCGGCTACCTACTGCGCCTATTGCGGTCAACCCACCATTGTATTTGACCGTATCATAAAACACAGACGTCCTAAGTACATCATTCCTTTTTCCGTTACCAAAAATGTCGCCATTGTCAATATCCGTGAAAAGCTGCTAAAGGGCAGTTTTGTGCCAAAAGAACTCAAGTATTTTACCCCGGATTTGCTGCGTGGGATTTATGTGCCCTATATGCTTTGTGACATAAGCAGTAAAGACAGGCAGTTAATCCGCAGTACGATATCTGATGAAAACAGGAAAAAATCTTCTGTAAAATACTTTTACCGGGAAGCGGTATCCACCTTCCGGGAAATTCCCGTGGATGCTTCCTTAAAGCTTTCCAACGAATTATCTGAGCGCTTAGAGCCTTACCGTGGAAACGGCATGGTGGAATTTAAGGCGGAATATCTGTCGGGCTTTTATGCCGATTTGAAGGATGATGATTTTTCTAATCTGAAACAGATTGCAAGGCGGCGCGCTACCGATATGTTAAATGTGCAGATACAAAAAACCGTGCCCGGTCAGGACCCTCAAACAATAGTCGGCAATCCCCGTCATGTCATTGAGAAGGTGGAATACGCCCTTTTCCCTGTCTGGTTTATGGTCCTTCACAGGGACAAGGAAACCTATACCATCATGGTCAACGGGCAGACCGGAAAGGTGGTGGGTGCCGTGCCTGCGGACAGACGTAAGCTTACCCTGCGTTTTTCCCTGCTCTCTCTCCTGCTTTCTACGCTGGGCTTTCTCTTCCTGCCTGTAATGTATGTCATGGGCAGACAGCCGCGCATATTTGCATATATGCTGGTTTTCCTGGGTATTCCCTCCCTGATAACTGCGGCTTTCCACAATCTCAACGCCTTGAAGAAAAGCCAGCAGCTGACATCAGACAGCCGGATAAAAAAATTTGTTACGGAAAGGCAGGAGTAAGACTATGAACATACTTTTATTCTTTGCCGCTTCCGGCATAATCCTTGGAATCACAGCCGCTTTTTACCTTGTGACCAAACAAATGCAGGATTCCAACGAAATCGGAAATACCAAAGGGGACCATCTGGATTATTCCAGCTCCTTTTATCTGATAAACGCCAAGGATAATGTGCCAAGGTCTTTGGATATTGATGAGATGTCATGATAACCGCCATAATCGGCGAATCCCATGATTTCATTGACCTAAACTTAACTTTTATTCATCTAACCTATTTATCGGAAATTTATCTAATCTAATCTCTTCATCAAACAAGGATTTTCGCCATTCCTCATCCAATTTCTTTTTTTCTAATTCTTCTTCGTTTCGCTTTCTCTCTATCAGTACCTCAATTCTCTTCTGCTCCTTTTTTTCCAGGATAAACAGAATAGTACATACAATAAATATCAAGACGCTGTATAAACCAAGCAGTCTATTATTAGAAAGGGGTGTATAACGGATACTGACTATTTCTATTACAGAATCCAATTTTATGGTTAGTTTTTCCAATCTATCAATTCTGCTGATAAGAGGATATGCTGTCATAAGACCAATCGAAAACATCCACATCCATTTCATTTTATTTGCAAAATTGCACAAGATAAGACAAATGCAAAAAAATAAAATAATTTTATAATTTTCAAAGATTCCGCCAAAATGAGTTAAATCTTCCCCTGATTGTTCAGCATAAACAACATCAACTTCATAAAGCGGAAAATAAACAGATTCAACCGCCACTAATACAGTCATTAAAAAACATATAATTCTTAACAAAAACCCCTGTCTCATATCCTATGCTCCCAAGGTGTCATCTCACTGCTTCTATTACCAAGACCTGCCAGCCTAAAAGCCCGCAGGTCTTATTTCATTTTATCATGCTTTACTTTATTTTCGTAACCGTACTAAGCCCGGTTCCCGAAATCACTTCAAAGGTAACCGTATCTCCCGCCTTATATCTGATAAACTCAGGAAATTCCCCGTTACTCATATCCACGTCAAAAATCCGGTCATA
>N._stephensi_709_foregut__coassemble_286_pt1 | contig 20309 bp, 11 predicted proteins | sample N__stephensi_709_foregut__metabat2_low_PE_012 | metagenome-assembled genome bin N | reverse complement strand
CCTGCCGTATCAGTCTCTGTCAGGACATTCCCTGCCCCGTCATAGGTATAGGACGCCGTCCTTGTCTGCCCGTCCGCTCCGGTTACGGTTTCCTTCACTTTTTGTCCGATTGCATCGTAAGTATAGGTAGTGGTCATACCCTCCGGCGTCCTGGCGCTTATCACGTTTCCCGCTGCATCATAGGTAAATGCCGTGGTGTTCCCATATGCGTCTGTCCGGGAAGCAATATTCCCATAAATATCATAGGCACACTTTTCCGTGTTTCCATTTGCATCAGTATGGGCTGTCAGCTTCCCGCCCTCATAGGTATAGGCGTCCGCACCCAAACCGTCTGTAACCTGTCTGATGACGCTTCCGTTTTCGTCATAAACATAACGGGTCACTTCCCCAAGCGGGTCCACGTTCCTGATAAGGCGGTTATTTTCATCATAGGTATAAAGGGACTCATCCCCCGTCTGGGTCTTTACCGCTGTCACGTTTCCTCTTTCATCGTAGGTAAAGAAAGTAACATTTCCAGCCGTATCATAGGATGCGGACAGATTTCCCTTATCATCATACTGGTACATGACGGTATTTCCGCAGGCGTCTTTTTCATCCAACAGATTCCCATACCGGTCATAAAGATATTCCGTTAATGCGCCATCCTCTCCCTTTTCCAGGATTTTCTTTCCCGCTTCATCAGTAACGACTGTGGTAATTCCCCCGTTCTGGTTCTGGATATTTATTTCCACGCCGCCTTCTTCCCTGTCCCTGTAAGAAAGTCTGGATACCCCTGCTTTTCCCGCCTCTTTCTGGACAGTGACGCGTCCCCATTCGTCATAGGTATTCTGGACATACCGGATTCCGTTTGCATTAACTGCGCTAATCATCCTATGGCAGCCGTCATAATTATATACGCTCCTTCCTCCGGTCACGCCTGTAATGGCGGAAAGCTCTTTGTCTATATATTCTAAAGAAACCCTTCTGCCTGCGTCATCATATACAGCACAAATCAGTCCTTCCCCATTATAGGAAATGTGCAGACTTTCCCCTGTGATATCGTCGGTCAGGTCCATCCTCCCTTCCCCATGGGCAATGGTAGTTCCTTTTTTATCCCCTGTGGTAATATGGGTAAGCTCCCCGTCCTTGTTAAATTCATAGACTGCATTTTCCTTCGTAGTCAGGCGGTAGCCGGATGCATTCTTTTCCATAATCCAGCCTTCCATTCCCGGAGAGAGGGGCAGATAAGTTCCCTCCTCAAAAACACGGTCCTCCATAATGACGGTATTTTCCTTCAGGATACCATATACCATGTGGTTCGCCGCATCTTCATGGAGAAAGCTTGTCTGTGAATAAGGACTCATTTTTAAAATAATACTGCTCCCCGCTTCTTCCACATGCTGCTCATAGTCATGGGAAAAACCATAACCTGCTTCTCCCGGATAGTCCGCCAGCATGGAATTATAGTAAAGGTTAAAGGAAAGCCCGCTTCCCTGGCTCAAGGAAATGGTACCCAGTTCCTGAAGAAAAGCTCCCGTTGTCACATCTATGGGGTCCCCATAGGTTTCCGCCTGCTCCTTTGCCTCCTTTGCTTCCCGCATTCGTTTTTTATAATCGGTGTAAAGGATATACTTCGATATATGACTGGATATCACACTGGTCTTTACCTCCACGCCCAGGTTTTCTCCCTCAATAGCCGTTACCAGGCTGTCTATCAGTTCAAAATAAGTAGTCTCGCTGATGCGATCCCCCATTTGTACACAATAGGTACCATAAATAGTCTGTCCCGGCGAAAATACGCCTACATTAACAATATCTCCGTCATACATAACCGGTAATGTGGGACTTTTCGCCGCCGCAGCTGAACTATAGGTCATTCCCCCCGTACGTTTTATTTCTATTGTCTGCCCTGTTTCCACATCCTTTACAAAAACCTCCGTAACACGGGAGGCGCTCTTATATTCCCCCAAAGAGGTGGAAAAATTATAAAAATTCCTGCTCGATTCATTCACAATACGAAATTGTATATAATAGTTTTCTCCCGGATAATAAGCATCCTCCGGCGATACATAAATGACTATGCCCTTTCCGCCTTCAACCTCACACTCCATCTGTGCCTTAAACTGTGCATCCAAGTCTGCTTCAAAGGGCTGCAAAACTCCGTGAAAGGATGCAGAAAGATCATAGGTTCCTGTTTCATCCCCTTTTACAATCCATGAAGCGGATACTGCCTCCTGCCCGCCTATATCCAAAAACCTTGTAGTTTGAGTCTGACCTGATTGCGTTCCCGCAAGACTTAACCCCTCCGGCAGGTTGATAGTTGCAGATGCTTCCGTAATAGTATAGCCGCTGTCAGCATTGTTAATAATGCCGAGTTGTACGTCATACATATCCTTAAGCCAGCTTACGCTCTGGGTCGTCTGAAGATAAGTAATAGCGGGCACATAGCTGCTTCCAAATCCCTTCTCCATTTCCTCTTCTTTTGGCTTTAAAATCTCCAGATTGATTGTTCCTTCCCCATTATTAATTTTTGCCGCACCCAGTCCTGTATCCGTATCTCTCCCCTGCTTAATCAATAAATCGTCAGAAACCATTACATCATAGTAAACCGGCAGCGGACTTGACGCAAACCACAGTTCTGTCTTAAACCTGAATGTATGATAATTTTCCGGCGCGCTTAAATCCACGCCTTTCTCTATCAGCTCGTCTAACTCCATCCGCTCCACGGTCAGATTTCCCGTAACCACTTCCCCCATCTTAAGGGTAACGTTCTCCTCCAAGGTTTCATAATTACTTATCCTTATCGTTTCTTCGGAAGGCATATACCCCGGCGCAAAAGCCGCATATTCATAAATACCGGATTTTCCGATAACCTTTACCTCTCCGTTTTTATCACTCCGCAACTGTAACACATCCTCTGTGTCGTTTCCTGTTTTGATATAAACATATGCACCGCTTACGGCGTTTCCATCCTCTGCCAGAATATGCAGAATAGAAACCCCGTTATTATCCTTATCCATGATTTGAACCGTCGATGTAGTAAATGCCTCATTTCCTGCCGCATCACGCACCGTCAGGGTAACGGAATAAATACCCGGGTTTCTATAAGCATGGACGGGTCTGGAACCTGAAGCCTTAGTGCCGTCCCCGAAGTCCCATTCATAACGGTTAATGCGCACGTTATCGCTGCAAAGAGTTCCGTCAAACGCCACTTCCATTCCCGTAAAACCAAACATGGTTTCCGGTAGCTCCGCCACCGGCGCGATTGTATCTACATGGTTAGCGTAGCAGGTTTTTGCTTCTGACTCACTGTAATTATCATAAATATCATAGGCACGAACCTTGTAATAATAAGTGGTATCCGTCTTTGGCGGCACATCCGTATATTCTGTCCGGACCGCAGCCTGAATACAGGTATATTCCAAATCCCCATATTCCCTCCGGTAAATCTTATAGCATCTGAAATCCTCTTCTTCATTTTCCGTAAATTCCAGCTTCACACAGAAACTTCCCGACTCCACGGAAAGCTCCGGAGCCTTTGGAGGCGTCAAATCCAGAGTATAAGTCTTTAAAGTATAATCTCCTTCATTTCCTGCCTCATCTACTGCTTTTGCCCGCACTTCATAGGTCACGCCCTCCGAAAGTCCCGCAGTATTCCATGTAAAGGTATCATATTTTGCTCTTCCTTCTGCACTGAAGGTAGCAAGTTCATGCCAGATGCTTTCGCCTTCTTCCCGAAATTCCACCTGAACGGATTTTAAAGCCGCATTATCCGTCGCCAGAACCTTTAAAGTGGGATTTGCTCCGATAACAGCTTCTCCGGGGGAAATTCCCGTTACTACAGGAGCTTCTTCATCGGGTTTCACGGTTCCGCACACTTCATCAGAAGCCTCTCCCCTGTTTCCCGCAATATCAACTGCCAGAATCCGATAGACATAGGTAACTCCCTGCTTAACATTTCCGTCATGATAGTAAAGAGTATTGTTTGTCACTCCTATCCGTTCAAAAATCCCTTCGTCCTCCAACGCCCGCTGGATTTCATAGCTTGCCACATCATTAGCGCTGACACTATCCCAGATAAGCCCGATATAACCATCCTCTCCGGTAACAGCCGCGCCTTTAACCTTATCCGGCGCGGTCCTGTCAATCATATAGGTATTCTCAATTTGCTTTTCCTCAAAAAGGGTATTATGGTATCCCGCCGTGTCATATGCTTCAAAACGGACCGTCACTTCTCCCTCGGGCAGCTCCGAAAGATTCCAGTTACAGGAAAGCGTTTCCGTCAGAAGTCCATTTGCAGAAACCGTGGCAATTTCTCTCCATCCGCCGCTTTCTCCTCTACCGGCATTTTCCAAAGTAACTTCTTCCCTTTGGACATTACTTCCGTAACGATAGGAAAATCTTCCCCACGCAACTCCCCCATTATCCTTAACCGACATGGATAATGAAATATTCCCATTGTAATACGAGGATATGGGGTTTACCGCCGTAATGACAGGCGGCGTTGTATCTTCCTTTGTCGTTATGGTCAGTGTATCGGAAGGAATTCCCATATTCCCCAGCACATCTGCGCCTGTAACCCTGTAGGTATGGGTACTGTCAGGCATTAAATTTTCAATCTTAAAGCCCAGGGCGTCACTGACCTTCCCTTTTTCAATCCAGTTATCATCAACTAACTCCTCCACTAAGAACCATCCGAAATCCTCTTCCGTTACATCTTCCCATGCAAGTAAAACCCCGGTGCTTCCCACTGTGGCGTCTAAAAGTCTGATTTTGGCAATTCCGGTGTTATCCACCACATACCGCCTCATAAATAAATCCGTATTTTCATTGCCATGCCCGTCCCTTGCCACAGCCTTTATATAATAGACGTCCTCCTCATATAAAGCAGTATTCCATTCGTAAACAGCTTTATTATCTTCTGTCGGCACAATCGCCAAAGGCTTCCAGTCCTCTTCTGCGGTATTTCTGATAAAAAGCTCAAATTCCGTTACCGCCCTGTTATCCTTTCCCGCCACTTCCAGCTTTGTAATCTTGTTTACCTTTCCCACCGCCGGCAGCATTTCCACAACCCGGGGCGCACTGGTATCCTCCTTTACATAGACCTCCGCCGCAGGAGACATAGGACTCTTCTGTCCGAAGGCGTCAACCGCCCTTAAATAATACTTGTAGGTCCTGTTGTCTTCCACATCACTGTCTCTGTACCAGCTTGTATTTCTTCCTTCAATATCCGCAATCTTTCCGCTATCCTCAACGCCGGAACCGATTTTATAAAGCTCATATCCCACGCAATCGCCGCTTCTGCTGATATCCCAGCTTACGACTACAGTGCCCCCGTCATCCTCTGCCAACACCTGTTTTGGTGCTTTGGGCGCTGTCCTGTCCAGAGTATAGGTAACAATCTGTTCCCCTGTATTTCCGTCGGAATCCGTAACCCTGTACCTGATATCCAAATCTCCTTCTTTAGAAAGTCCCGTAATATCCCAGTTATATACGGCATAGAAGGTTTTTACATCCAGTTCCTTCTGCCCTAAAGGCGATCGGGTTATGGCAATCCATCTTTCTTCGGTTTTATCATAATATTCCATGGTAACGACATTTCCCTTACCGCCTCCGCCGTTTTCAAAATGAACCTCCAGTTTTACGCTTTCTCCTCCGATAATCTCATAATCCCCCGGAAACACTGCCGTAATGCGGGGCATAAAAACAACGCCGTCCACTTCCTGACTCTTCTCAGACTCATTCCCTGCCTCATCTATCGCCATGACCCAATAGGTATACACGGTGTTTTCCAAAAGACCACTGTCCGTATAACTGGTTTCTGTACCGCTGTAAATCTTTTCCCCGTCCCGATAGAGGCAGTATTCCTTTACCGCCACATTGTCCCTGCTCTTTTCCCATTTAAGGGTAATGGACGAACCTGTCCGCCCTGTGATTTCCGGCGTCCCCGGAACAGAAGGCGCTTGGTCATCTCCGGGTGTAACCACTATACACTCCGGCGAGGATGCCGCACTCATTTTGTCCAGGTTATAGGGATAAACGGTATAAATATAGGTTTCTTCCGGCAAAAGTCCCGTATCCTTATAAGTAAGGTCTGTAGCTGTTCCTATCCTTACCCCATCGCGGTAAATAGTAAAGCCTTTTACCAAGCCTTCTTCCCAGTCTCCATCAAAATGAAGCGTTGCTGATGTAACCGTAACTTCCTCCGCCGCAAGGGTAGAAAGCGGCTTTGGTACTATCGCTCCCGGCGTAATATAAATTACTCTGTCCGCCAGCGCTTCCGGTCCATAGGGAATTTCATAACCGTCCTCTTTTCCGCTTCCTATAGTAAGCCCGGACGTCAGCTCCAAAGTGGCAAAATGAAGCTTCCCACTGTTGTTAATTCTGATAGTCTGCTTTACATTTACACCCGCAGGCGCATTCTTCCGTCTGAAAATCGTATAATGCTCTCCTGTGGCGACAAAACTTCTGCCACCTCCAATAGAATTTAAATCCCCTGTAATTTCCAGCGTCCCATCTGTCAGATATCCCTCATGGCTTGCCGTCCCCACAAAGCCTGCGTCTCCCTTTACCAACACATAAGCTTTATCGTCCATGACAAATAAGCCCTGATTCCTTACCGTCAACGCCTGCTCCAAGATTACAGTTGCCCTGTCCGTATATACTTTTCCATCCACAATCAGCACAGCGGCACGAACGGATTTTTCCCCGCAATGAAGTTCTCCCTCTTTTGCTATTTTTAAACTTCCGTTTATAATAATATTTTCTTCTGCGCTGCAGCTCCCTGCCAATGTGACATTTCCGCCAAAGCATCCGTTCTCCAACTGATTGATATCTTCAAGAACCACACCGCCGCTTCCAGACGCTTTTCTGTTTAAATCCTCTACGCATCTCCTGACAATCACATCTTCCATAAAGGCTATACCTTCCTGTGCGCTGTTCCTGATTGCAAGGTCATAAAGTATAATGGGGGTTTCACTGTAAATGCTTTGTTTCTTTTGTCCCTGTAAGGTCATGCTTCCACCGAATACAAAAGCGCTGCCGCCCATCTGCTGCAAGTCTCCTGAGAGTTCTATAGAACCTTTTGTTAAATCCCCTGAAATATCCTCCTTTGCCTCTACAATCAGATTCCCCTTTATGACAACCTCATCCTTTTCATTCTCCATAAGAAGATGCCCTTCTCCCGGGGAATACAAATATTTTTTCTCATCCATTTCCGAAATATCAGCAATATCGGATTTATCCAAAGTCCTCGATTGATAACGCAGATTCCCTTCCACAATTAGTTTGCCGCCACTAACATTGACCCATCCGTCCTGTAAAATCAAATCTCCCTGAATAGTCAAGGTATAACCGTTTAAATCCAGCGTATCATCTAAAAGGGTAAAATCCCCTGCCGCAATATAATCCTCCGTCAAAGTAAAACCATAAATACCGCTGCCATCCCCTATGGTCAGCCTGCACCCGTTAAGAATCAGTTTGTTTTTCCTGATGGTTCTTTCCGAATACACTCCCGCCATGCTGTAATTTTGAAGCTCCAGAGTTCCAAAGGTGGATACGCAGTCCACAGTCTGCAGGCTGCTTCCGCTTAAAAGCACCCTGTGGTCTGTGCCATAAATCTGCTCCCCCTTATCTGTATAATCCCCCTTTACCTCCAGCGTGCCAAAGAAAAATTCTGAATCCACAGTTTCTTTCATAAAATCGCCGTTTATCAACAGATAATCTTTTTCGTCCTGCATTTTGACGCCGGATTTGCTGTATTGATTCTCCGATATTATGCAAGCGTCTCCCTGTACTTCTATCCGGGCGTTATCCATGGCTAAAAGACCCTCCATAACCAGATTGCCGCCCACTGCAAGAAATGCGTCCTTCACATTGACATCTGCGTCAGCTCTTGAACTGCCATAGTGTACAATTTTGAAATCCCCGCCGATTTCCACATCTTCCTTGATTTCCATTACGGCGCTGTTCATAATACTGCCTGCAAAAAAATTATCTTTCAACTGATTTGTGGAAGAAACAGATAAGTATCCCTGTACCTTTTGTTCTCTTTTTGTATCTATCATTCCTGTTACGCAGGGTTCTCCTTTAAAAGTCACACCCTCTGCACTGTTATTAGCAATCTCCAGGTTAGCAATCCGGGAACCGTCTAAGGAAGAATTTGCAAACCATACTGTTTGTCCCCTTTCCCCACTTAAAATTACCCTGTGGTTACCCGTTGCCGGAAAACTGCATTTTTTTACGGATGCATCCGCTTCCACTTCTTCCTTTTGTACGAAATTCCCCTTGACTTCCAGAATACCATCCGTCAGTAAGCTATCCGTTGCATAATAATAATTTGTATAATCATAGGGCTTGCCCCACGAAATGTAAAAATCCCCTTCTACCCGCACATAGTCCTCAGGCTTTGTCATAAACAGATAGCCCGTAGATGTAGCCGCTTCATTTTCATCCCACATAGTATCAGGATTGCCTAAATAATAACCGCCTTCTACAATCAGACTGCCGCCATTAATATTCATGATGCTGTCCATCTGAATCAAATTTCCTTTAACGGTCAGGGTATACCCGTTTAAATCCATGGTTCCTGAAGTCAGCACCACATCTCCTTCCACCACGCAGTCTTCTGAGAGAATAAGACCTTCCATGCCTTCCTGCCCAAAATAAGTAACAGGACAACCGCTTGCATTGATTAGCTGTCCACAAAAAACACAGCTGTTAAAACATATTCCTTCCTCACTGGTATTATTGATAACAATCGTCTGGAAATAAACATCATTTTCCATGGAAACAGTCTGTTTCCTGTCGCCGCTCAAAATCAATGTGGATTTAAAATTCTCGTTTCCGTATATCAACACGTCCCCTTTAATTTCCATTGCGCCGCCATCAGACCATAGCGGATATTGAGAATCATAGATTTTATAATCCCCCTCGATTAAAGCATAGCTATTATTTGATTTTAAGGAAATTCCAGACCTTCCCAAAGAAACCGAGCTACCGGTGCTGCTGCCTTCAACATTTCCCTTAACCGTCAATTTCCCTTCATACACTTCGATATAACCACAATTTCCGTATACCGGTTCATCTGACATATAAATATTGCCATCGACAGTCAGGTTTCCGTAAATGCTAAACCGGTTTTGTATATATAAATCGCCCCCTATTTCAAAATCCTGTTTTAAATTTGTTCCATTTTGAATACATAGATCCCCATTATAAAATTCTCCCCATTCGGAATTAAGTCCTCTCTTTCGTATCGCTCCTTCAATATGCGCATCCTTAGAGGATTCACATTTACCGCCAACCCAGGGGTTACCTTCTATCACAACTCCTTCCTCCGACGTATTTGCGATATTTAAATGATTGATAAACTCATTTGTAGATAGGGATTCTTTATAGTGCAGCGTCTGTTTTTTATCTCCGCTTATCAGCAATGTATGATTCCCTGTTAAATAGAGATAAGCATTCTCCGGTTCATCCCATTGATAAAAATCTCCCTTCAGTTCCAGACATCCTGCTGACAATTCTATCTTTGAACCTTTCCCACAATAATAATAAAAATTCCCCTTTACCAAAATACAGCTATTCTCTTCGGTCATCTCCAGCGTTCCTGTGCTTCCGCCGTAGCTATAGTCTGATTCTCTCTCTCCGCTCCTTGTCTGAAAACGGTAATCTCCCTCTACAACCAGATTCCCTTCTCCTATTACCACAGTACCGCCACTATGCAGGAAGCTTCCGCTAATCGTCAGCGTATGACCGTTTAAATCCAGAATGCCTCCTTCCAATACCAAATTGTTTACCGTCATATTCTCCTGTAAAGCATAATTCTCTCCAAGAATGAAATCCTCCCCTTGGACAATTCCTCCATTCAAAAATGTATTTACCTCTTCCCCTCCATGGGGTTTAACCACCTCCAAAACTTCTTCTTCCATAAGAGCATTTTCAAGGGAATTTACAGATAACGGCATCATGTCTGATGTATTTTCGTCCGGTTCCGCTGCCATGCTATCCGGCAGCCTTCCATTTTCATTTTCCGTTACAGGTTCCGCATAAACCTCTATCGTCCTTATCGATGCAAAACTTGAAAAGGGCAGCATGGTTATAATTAATGTTGCCGCTATTCCCCGCCGTATATTTCCTTTTGCGCTCCACACATTCTTTAAAGTGCTTTCTCTTTTGTTCATATTTTTATGTCTCCGTATTTCCTGTTTCTTTATTGTTTTTTTACATTTTCCTCCGCTTTGTCCATTTTACTATAAATAATTTTTAAATGCTTACCGTATATGGTAAGTAATGGCACTTTTTATAAAAACCTTAAACTTTTATTATAACTCTAAATGAATCAATCCCCACATTTTCCTACACGAACTGTCAAAAATTGGAACTGAACGTTCAAAAATATCAAAAAAAGGTGCGCAGTTATCAAAAAACGTGCAGATGAAACTTTTCAGTTCCAATTTTTGACGGTTCGTGCAGGAAATTTTTTATATTCCCAAAATTTGGAATATAATATGTACATCCAAAATCAGGAAAGGAGTTGTGGAAATTGTGGAGACATTAATTAAAAAGGTTGATATGGGATACCAGCTGGATCAAAAGGATGTGAATTTTTTGAAATTCGCTTATAAAGCGCTTTTCTATGATTTTTCAAAAATGCTGATTCTATTCGTGTTTGCCCTAACTATCCATCGGGGTGCAGCATGTCTGTTAGACCTTTTTCTGCTTGCCATCTTACGGAGCAATCACGGCGGAATCCATTTAAAACATTACTGGAGCTGCTTTGCCTTATCCTTTGCGGTGCTAATCTTTTCTTTTACCATGCCAGCAATAGTTACTTTTCAAAAACCTGCAATGCTGGCGGTATTATTGCTTTGTATGCTCACTAACTACCTGGTCGGACCTCTCCGAAGCAGACAATGCCATGTAAAAGATACAAGCATCTTTAAAAAGAACCAGATAGGGACCTTTTCCATTGTATTCATTTATTTGATTTTTTTATTTCTGCTCCCTGCTTCCTACACATTAGCTACCGGTTTTTGGACAATCATAACACATTCTGCACAATTAATCATTGCAAAATGGATGCAGTATTTTACGGAAAGGAGAAAAATCAATGAAAAAACTGACACAAAACTCACACAAGCTTCTTAATTCGGTAGGAAAAGCTATCATTGAATTCGGTCTTGCTTACTCTACATTTATTGTTCTTGGAACCTGGTGTATCATTTTTTTTGGCGAGCCTGAGTTTCCCCAGGAATAACAATCAAAGGGAGACTGTTGTGATACGGATAAGTAATCCTCACTAAAGCAACAGTTCTCCCTTTTTGCCAAGAAGAGTATCGCTCCAAAGCTAAAATTCAACTATTTCACGACACTCTTTCATTTCTATTTAAAACAAAGTATTACATTAAAAACTATCTGTCCTATACCATCTTTATTAACAAAAAGCACATGCGTTCTTCCCTCATATCTGTCAACAATCCGATTTACATTGGAAAGTCCCAATCCTCTTCCTTTTCCCTTGCTGCTGACTCCTTCTAGAAACATATGCTGTATTTTTTCTGCTTTCTCCTTATCGCATGGATTCTCGATTTTAATTAGAAGCATATGTTCGTCCTGAGTAACAGCAAAATCAATCATTTTCAACTCTTTATTGCAAACTTCTTCCATGGCATTATCAAATAAATTGCCAAACACTTCTACAAAATCCACAAAAGATATATGTTCCTCCACTCCGTCAACATCTATTTTATATTTAACCTGAATCCCTTTATTTTCTGCCTGCTCAATTTTAGTATAAATAAATCCTGCAAGTATTGAAGAAACATCATCCCGTAACAGCTTATTAGTATTGTTCTCTGCTAACAGCTTTAAACAGTATTCATTCTGCCATTTTACCAATTCATGCAAATCCGTTGCAACAGTATTCATACTGAAAACCGCATTAATGTGATTATTGAAATCATGCTGTCTTCTTCGTACCTGCTTTATCAAATCTTTGTATACAAGATTATATCTTTCATATGCCTGTAGCTCTTGTTGTTTTCGTCTATTTTCATATTTTTCTTTTTGCCATTGGAAAAGTATAATAGAAATGATAATAATCAAAACGGGCAGCCCAATTATATTTTTCCACGATATAGAATCATTACTTTTTAAAAGACCAAATACAAATATACCCGTCACAGAACCAAATAATAGAATTATTTTCCCCACAATCCCATTGACGAACGCCATTTCCACATATTTATTTATCCGCAAATACTTATTAATTAACAGCAATATTACACAGGTAAATAGTATAATACCCAATGTGATTTCATTTGTAATATAATTCGTGCGCAATATTCCACATACAATGACCCCGCCAATCATCTGAAGCGCACCCAACAGCGCAATATCCATAACCACATAAACAATCGCATCAAAAATCTTATCCCCGTATTCCAATTTGCACACAAAAAACAATCCCAGGTAAATCAGATTTACGAAGACACCGTGTATCCACCCTGCCTCAATGACAGATGCAATAATTAATGCCAAAGCTACATAAACCATTGTCGCGATGCCCGGTTTCTTGTTTCCCTTATGTAATACGCACAGTCCAATTAAAATCGTAACAATTTCAAATAACAGATAAATCCGTTCAACCATTCGTCAGTTCCTCTAAAAACTTTTTCTTGAATGCTCTTCCTATTTTAAAGGTTCCGTATCCATCCTTTAACAGAATCTCATTTTTTAGAACATCCACCTTGTAAATATACTTTTTATTGATGATTGTGTTTCTGTTACACTGTAAAAAATGACTGCCCGGCAGACGGCTTTTTATATCTGATGTTAATTTATAAACAAAGCTGTCAATACTGTTAACGCTTTTTATAATCACTTTTCTGTCCTTATAATAGATATAGACAATTTCACTGACACGCTGGGACCAGACGCAGCCTTCATCCCTCAAATAGAGGTAATTATCTTCGTCCATACGCTGTGGAACCTGTAATGCCTTCCTAATAACCCGTTCCACATCCTGCAGCATATAAGGCTTTTCCAAATACTGATAACAATGCAGGGTATCATATGCAAACATCTTCGGTTCGCCAAGGGAGGTCGTAATAATAACCGGCGAAAATTCATATCGCTTCATCTCTCTCAAAAAGCTGATAAACTGAAGTCCTGATGTATCATGTACATACCTTTTATCCAATATAATATCCACAATGAATAAGTCAAAAAATCTGTTTGTTACCATCATACAGGCGTCCACATATTGGGTAACCCAAGTCACTTCAGCATTAAAATCTTGATTTTTCACAGCTTTTTCAAGCATCTCCGCAGACGCTATATTATCCTCAAGAATTAATACCCGCTTCATCCTTTATCTCCCCCTGCCCCATCCATGCATTTTCGATGGTCATTTCTTATTGTACCTTTATTTTCCGGTTTTGCAAAGTCAAAGAGACCCTCGCATTGATAATTTTCCTGTACGAGAGTCTCTTCGTTAAAATCTTTTATAGTCTGTTTTTATATTCCTAATAGTGCATCCACCACTCTGTAAAATCTCTTTGCATCTTCCGGCGACAGCTTTGCAAGCTTTTCTTCATATTTTGCCAGCCTTACCAGATAACCCTTTTTGAGATTTCCACAAAGCAATTCATCTGCTGTTGCATTCAGCACATCCGTTATTAATACAAACGAATCAATACTTGGCTTTCTTTCTCCTCGTTCAAGCATTCCAATATAAGGAACACTTAAATTCGTTTTCTCCGCAAGTTCTTCCTGCGACATCGACCTCGAGATCCGCTTCATCCGTATTCTTTTTCCCATATCTTCCAAGTCCATCACGGTAAGACCTCCTAACGGTAAGATAACATACCATTAGTATAGGTTTTCCCGTTTTCCTCAAACAGATACGTAATGTATTACGGCATAACAGCAGGTTATGTTAAATTGCAAAGCTTCCTGTTACCTCGCCATTGATTACATAGTAAGCGCGGCTTTCCTCAGGCTTTACATATAATTCAACGCTTTTCAAATCTGCAGCTTTATTTCCTAAATCGTATTTCCATACGTCTTTTGCAATCTTAAGCAAATCATCATTCGTATAAGATTTTCCTGCAAACTGTAAATTAACAACTGCCTGAACTGCTTCCTTCTTTGCAGTTGCCCTTTTCGCTGTTGTTGTCTTTTTAACAGGCGCTTTTTTTGCCGCTGTCGTCTTTTTAGCAGGCGCCTTTTTCGCTACTGCCTTTGTAGCTGCCGCTGCTTTAGCCGGCACCTCTTTTACTGTTTCTTTTACTTCCTTTGCAGCTTCCTTTACCTCTGCCACCGCTTTGGTTGCTACTGCCTTTGCTGCGGGTTTTACTGTTGTTTTAGCTGTCTCTTTTTCCTTTGCTACTGCCATAATAGTTCCTCCTTTTCACACATAAATGTGTCTGATACCTCTCTTTTCACTTTACCAAAAATTTCTTATCTACAAAAAGAGTTTACTCCAAATAAAGGCACTTGTCAATTATCCTATCGCCATAAAGTATATAAGAACGAGCATTCCCAATATGATTCTATACCAACCAAACACCTTGAAATCATGTTTCTTAATGTAGCCCATTAAAAACTTAATCACTACAACGGACACAATAAACGCTACAATCATTCCCGTCAAAAGAATTGCCAATTCCATACCGGTAAAAGAAAATCCGAATTTCACAATTTTTAAGAGACTGGCGCCAAACATAACCGGAATCGCCAGAAAAAAAGTAAATTCAGCAGCAACCGTCCTGGAAACGCCGATTAACAGCGCACCGACAATAGTCGCGCCGGAACGGGACGTGCCGGGAAAGACTGCGGCAATGAGCTGGAACACACCGATTATAATTGCCGTCGTATAAGTAATGTCCTTTAAAGAACGGATTTTGGGTTTCTTTCCCTTATTCAGATTTTCTATGATAATAAAGAGTATACCAAACAAAATCAGCATAACGGCAACTGTCTGGTAGTTATAAAAATACTTTTCTAAAACATCATCAAAGGCAAGCCCTACGATAGCCGCCGGAATACATGCCGCTATAATTTTAAACCAGAGTACAAAAACATCCTTTCTGACAACTCCCCCGTTTTCCTCCACTTTTTTTCCAAAACAGAAAGGGAAAATCTTATTCCAGAACAAAACTACAACTGCCAAAATTGCCCCCAGCTGGATGACAACCTCAAACATGGACCAGAATTCTTCACTGACGTCCAAGGTCACAAATTCATTCAGCAAAATCAGATGTCCCGTACTGCTGATGGGAAGCCATTCCGTAATGCCTTCGACAATCCCGAATAATACTGCTTTTAAAATTTCTATCATTCGCTCCTCCTAACCGAGTTTTAAATATTTTTTCAAATTTTTAAAGGATTCTTTTGCATCTTCATAGCCCATTTCATAAAGTGCCTTCAGTTTTTTCTCATTCTTTTCCAGTCGTCCCACATTGGGATTTTCCTTCGGACGGATAACAAAAATATGTCCTTTTTTCTCATGTTCCTCAATAAAATCCAGCGTCCTGTTATAAACAATATGTCTTCTTGCCATATCCTTTACCAGATTCGGATATTTATGGTAGCGAAGCCTGATTGCCTGCATATTGGAGCTGGGTTTTCTGCGATAGCCCACTTCTTTGGTCATAACAACAACATTCTTTTTGTTTCCATCCCGCAGGGAACGGATAATGGGAATAGAGTCTGCGATACCTCCATCCAAATAAGGCACGTTATCAATATACACATTATTGGACACAAGGGGAAGGGACGCTGAAGCCCTGACAGCTATAATATCCCTATGCATCTCCCGTAAAGGTTTATACTCAGCTTTCCCGGTAATAATATTGGTAACCACCGCATATGCCCTGCCGGGATAATCGGAAAAAGCGTCATAATCGTACAAATCCAGTTCATTGGGAATCCGGTCATAACACATCTTTACCCCGAATAAATCCCCTGTGGTAATCAGGCTTCGGAGACTGCAATAATTTTTATCCTTCAGATAATCCACGCCTACCCTGTATGCCCGCCCCCTCTGTTTTGATAAGTAACTGCACAAATGGCAGGCTCCTGCACTGACACCATAGCAGTCAGAAAAGAAAAGCTCCTGCTCCAGAAAGAAATCCAAAACGCCTGCGGTATAAATTCCTCTCATTCCGCCGCCTTCCAATACGAGTCCTCCTTTTACCATCTGCTCTCCTGATACAGAATCCTCATTTAATTCCCTGTTTTCCATAAAAATTCCTCCTTTACTGCATACCATAATCCTTTGCTATTTTCCTGATTGCTTCCAAGGAACGTTTTACCTTTTCCGTTTGAATACAATAAGACATCCTGAAATACCCCGGACAGCCAAAGGTGTCTCCCGGAACAAGGCATAAATCATACTTTAACGCATCCTTGCAAAATTTCTTCGCATCGGGAATGGGCGCCTTCGGGAAAATATAAAAAGTGCCGCCCGGTTTTACGCAGGTAAAGCCAAGCTTTGTTAATTCCTCATACAGGATATTCATATTCGTCTCATAAACGGAAAGCTCTGCTGTTTCATCCAACATCTCCGCCACCGCCAGCTGTATGAGAGAGGACGGACAGTTATGACCGATTCCTCTTGAAATCTGGGTACACATATCCACAATCAGCGCTGCGTCCTTACAATTAGGACATACTGCTACATAACCGATTCTCTCCCCCGGAATAGATAAGGATTTGCTAAAAGAATAGCACATCAACGTATTGTCATAAATTGCAGAAACACAAGGACTGTCCGCTCCCTGGAAAAGAATCTCCCTGTAAGGCTCATCAGAAATAATATAAAGCGGATGACCAAATTGTTTTTCCTTTTCCTTCAAAATTTGCGCCAGTTTTTCAATGGTTTCCGTTGAGTAAACGATTCCTGAAGGATTGTTAGGCGTATTGATTAATACCGCCGCCGTCTTTTCATTGCACATAGCCGCAAACGCCTCAAAATTAATCTGGAAATTTTCCGTATCTGCAGGCACTACCTTCAACACGGCTCCCGTTTCGTTTATATAAGGTCCATATTCCGGAAAATACGGGGCAAAGGTAATGATTTCATCTCCTATATCAGCAACGGCTCTTGCCGCATGGGCAATGGCTCCCGCCGCACCGCTGGTCATAAAAATATCTTCCATCTTATAGGGCAGCCCAAATCTTTTACTTAAATAGTCTGCAATTTTTTTCCTTACCTCAGGCAGACCGTGGCTGGGACTGTAGCCGTGAAGGGCAAGAGGCTCCCTTGTTTCAAGCAATTCTTTGACAATCGTGTTAAATTTCTCCGGAACCGGAACGGATGGATTTCCCAAACTATAATCAAATACATTTTCGTATCCGATTTCGCTCCCTCTTTGATTGGCATATTCGGATATCTCACGAATTACCGATTTTGCTCCCAGCATATCCTTATACTTTTGTACAATCATCTTCTCATCCTCCCTGTTTTACTCATCTATTTTCTTCTTGTTTTTCTTCTCGTTTTTTTCTATTTTTTCTTTTCATATCTCTCTGCGTTCTCTCTATTTTTTCTTTTTCATATCTCTCTGTGTTCTTTCTATTTTCTCTTTTTCATTCTCCGGCGTTTATGCGTTTATCCAGATAATTTCCCAAATCCTCAATTAGCAATGCTGTCCTTACCTTTACTCCCTCATTATTCAAATGCATATAGGTATTATAAAACAGCTCCTTATCCATCATATAATTTTCGTAACGTGAAATCAACGGGCAGTCTAAAAGCCTTTCCATTTCATCCGAAAAGGCAGCGTATTCTTCGCGCTCCGGCGTATATTCACAAATTGGGATGGGATACGCCGCCATAAAAAGCGTTGCCCCCTTTTCTTCGAGCCGGGCATTCAGCCTGTTAATGCGCTCAATGGTGTCCTCTCCTATCTCAGCTATGCGGACCGGACTGAAATCCGTATCCGGCAATAAGCCCGGACGGTCATAAATGTTATCGCCATACTTATTAAATTGAAGTCTGCTATACGCATCTCCACTATCCATATTGCCGATTCCCTGGCTCCAAAGACCCAGGCAGTCTCTCAAATAGGTGGGATATGCCTTTATCATTTCCTTCCAGTCCTCAGGTCTGATATAGCTCCACAGCTCAAAATGATTTTCAATGGTAATCCATGCCAGTTTCTGGTTCTTAATCACATCCCCGTCGTCAAAATTACTGTAGCTTAAAATCACAATATCCCCTTCACAGATATTTTGTACCGCCGCCTGCTCATTAAAAACATTTCCCAGTCCTCCGTGCATCCCCATATTTACCACTGGCATCCCGAAGGCGTCCTCTATCGCTTTTGAATCTATGCCAAACGCCAGATTGGAATTTCCAACCAGTACAATTTTAGGTCCGTCGATGGAGCACAATCTTTCATTTTTATCTATTAACGCCGCCTGATAATTGTTTAAATACTGGGGCATAACAAATCTAAAGCAGAACAAAATTACCAGTCCCAGCATAATCAGACATTTTAAAAAGAATACCAATATCTTTTTCATCGGATTTTCCTCATCCTTCTTGTACCAGAAATTTATACCGGAAATCCATCTTTCCCGGAAGCAGCCGATTCTTCATCATCAAAATTGGAAATAAATAAATTCTGTCTGTGCATAATCCAGTCCATAAGCCCCATAGGTCATAATCATAAAGAGCAGACCGATATAAACAAGCCAGCGAAGCCAAATTCCCTGCTTCAATACGAGGGCTGCCACATCTTCTCCCCTGTTTTTTAGAACATCCACAACCGCCAGCAGGAGAAAAGCAATCATAAGCGCTACGAGCTGCTGCATGGTAAATCCCATTCTGTTTACTGCCAAGCCGAACAACTGCGGAAATTGTAAGCTTACAATCATCTGCCTGATTATCCGGAATGCAGAACCAACACTTGACGCCCGAAAGAAAAGCCACGCAAAATCCACCAGAGCAAAGGTTGTAAGACCACATCCAAGCCGATAACTGAAACGGCTTTCATCTACCTTCAGCCATTTTTTAATACGGCTCCTGATTCCGGTTCCCGCCTCTCCCACAATCATGTAAACGCCGTTTAAGGCTCCCCATATAATATAAGTCCACGCCGCGCCATGCCACATGCCGCTGACAAAAAATATAATAAAAATATTTACATACTTACGTAACTTTCCCTTTCTGTTTCCGCCCAAGGGAATATAAAGATAATCCCTAAACCACCCTGTCAGCGAGATATGCCATCTCTTCCAAAAGTCCCTGACACTGACCGCCTGATAAGGAGCATGGAAATTTTCCATCAGTCTAAACCCCAGCACCTTTGCACTTCCTATAGCAAGATAGGAATACCCTCCAAAGTCGCAATAAATCTGAAAGGCAAAAAGCACCGTTGCCAGGATAATTTCCACACCTGTATACGCCATATAATTGTCATATACGGAATTAATGTACACAGCAACATTGTCCGCTATGACAATTTTCATAAAAAGACCCCAAAGCATAATCAGAAGTCCCTTTTTTATCCTTTCGGTATCAAAGGTATGCTTTTCATCAAACTGCCCCAGCAGATTTCCGCTGCGCTCAATGGGTCCCGCCACAAGCTGGGGAAAAAAGGCAACAAAAAGCATATACCGGAACAGATTTTTGGCAGCCTTAGTCGTTCCCCTGTATACATCCATGGTATAACCCAGCGCCTGAAAAATATAAAAGGAAATCCCCACGGGAAGCAGTATATCAAGAACAGGCAGACTTTCCTTTCTACCTGCAAGCCCCAAAATCCTGTTACAGTTATCAATAAAAAAATTAATATACTTGTAAAAAAACAAAATGGACAGATTGAAAACAAAGCTGCCGCCCAATATCCATTTGGCAAAAACCACAGCTTCCTTTTTCATTGCCCTTTCAATAAGAATACCTGCCAGATATGTAATAAATGTAGATGCAAATAAAAGCAGCGCATAGGCTGCATTCCAGTTCATATAAAAATAATAGCTGGCAATTAAAAGCCATAGGTTCCGCAGCTTCAGGTATTTCCCCGGTATCGCAAAATACAGAAGTACAACAACAGGGAAAAAGACCAGATAGCTTAATGAATTAAATAGCATAAGACTGTCTCCAATACAAAACTGTCCTCATTATACTCCCCTTTCTCCCCTTTTGGCAAATGAAACATTGGAGGAGACTTTCGTAAATATATCTAAAAAAAGCCAAAAAATGTGGGCACTATCACTCTAGGCTTTTACAAAATTCTTTGTTATGATTTTGGCAGGATGAATAGCAATCCTGATTGTTATTCTTTCACCTTGTCGCCCCCGCCATTACGGCGGGG
>N._stephensi_709_foregut__coassemble_276_pt1 | contig 20811 bp, 25 predicted proteins | sample N__stephensi_709_foregut__metabat2_low_PE_012 | metagenome-assembled genome bin N | reverse complement strand
CAGCCCTTATTAGGGCTAATAATAAACCACCACTTGAAGTGGTGGTTACTAACTTGATATTAGATTAGGCATCGTAATTACAAAAAATGTTGTGCGATTGGAGAAGACTTCATTTAATATCTATGACAAAAGATGGAGATTTCATTTATTAGTGTTGACACAATAGGCATTTTTACTTGCACGCCAACCGCCACATTAATACCATTATCTGTATCTCAAAAAGGAAGGAGGTGCAGATAATGGCGAATAAGAATATGCGCCGCATAGGCAGCAGACTTAGAAAGGCAAGGGAAGCAAAGCGTCTGACAAGGGAAAAGCTTGCCGAGATGGTTGATTTAACAGACAATTATATCGGAATGCTGGAAAGAGACGAAAGGATGCCTAAGCTTGCAACATTCTTAGATATCATAGAAGCGTTGGAAGTAACAGCCGATGATATCCTGTGCGATGTAGTAAACTACGTCAGCAAATCCCGTCTTGCCGAGTACGACAGAAAAATAGAAGCCCTGCCCAAGAAAGAGCGGGAAAAGCGGTTCGGCATAAGCGCTGGACCGCAATTCCTCTTTACAAATGTCTTTTATGGACATGGGAAAACTTTGTAAAAACCATAGCAAAACTGACCCCAAGCCTTCTTTTAACAGACCATATACTTCAAAACGGCTGGCAGGAACTTTCCTGATGATGGCAAACTTTAATGCGAATTTTATTGTAAACACAAACATTTTTCTGTATAATTAAGGTGTGGCAGGAGTAAGCTATATTATCTTCTGTCACAGATTTTAAGAAATCGAGGTAACAAAGTGCAGGACGATACAAAGCAGACACAGGAGGTTATGGCAAAGCGTACCGCAAAAAACAGCGTATTTCTTGATTTTTTCAAAAAAACAGCGTAAAGGCGCATGGAAACAGTAAAATGTAAACCATGCGCCTTTTTGCGCCCAAAAGGAGGAACATGAGCGACAACATTCAGACCAACAGCCCCTAGAATATTCAAGCCGGATATTTATTAGACGTTTCCGGCATTATGGCTGTGAATTTTATTTTTTCTGTTGACGGAATAGCTGTTTAGTGATATGGTTAATTACATAAGCAATGAACCAATAAACAAATAAATAAAACGGCAGGAAAAGTAACAAGTAAAACCACAAACCGGCAGACAGTACAACAAGTAAAACAACCGGCAAATGCCGTCCCTTTGTTTTATTCCCATACCCCACAGAAAGGAGGAACCCTCTAAACCATGAAAGAAATTTTAAACCAGGAAAAATCAATCTATATCCAGATAGCGGAGATGATAGAAAACGACATTCTACGCGACGTCATTCTGGAAGAAGAACGGGTGCCAAGCACCAATGAGCTGGCAAAGCTCTATGTGATTAATCCCGCTACTGCGGCAAAGGGCATTAATCTTTTAGTTGACAAAGGTGTTTTGTATAAGAAAAGAGGCGTTGGCATGTTTGTAGTAAAGGGAGCAAAAGAGACGATTAAAGAAGGAAGAAAAGCGGAGTTTTATGAACGCTTTGTGGTAAGCCTTTTAAGGGAGGCGGAAAGCCTGGGAATCGGTAAGACGGAGCTTATCCGCATGATAGAAAAAGAGGAGGAAAAATAGATGAGTCTGGAGTTAAAGAAAATTACCAAGTGTTACGGAAAGAAAACAGTGCTTGACAGTCTGGATTTAACCCTGGAAGCGGGAAAGATTTACGGGCTGGTAGGAAGAAACGGCGCAGGAAAGACCACCATGCTTTCCATAGCAGCCGCGCAGAACCCGGCTACAGGCGGCGAAGTTTTGCTGGATGGGGAAAAGGTATGGGAGAACCAGAAGTGCCTGAACCGGATTTGTTTTTCCAGGGAGATGGTCAATGCGGCGGCGAATGTGGCAAGCGCCCTGAAGGTAAAGGAATATTTGAGGATGGCGGAAATGCTGTTTCCCCATTGGGATAAAGAAATGGCGCAGAGGCTTGTGGATGAGTTTGAACTGGATGAGAAGCAGAAAATCATGAAGCTGTCAAAGGGCATGCAGTCCATGGTAACCATTATCGTGGCGCTGGCAAGCAGGGCGGAGTATACCTTCATGGATGAGCCGGCGGCAGGGCTGGACGTGGTGGCAAGGGAAGATTTTTACCGGATTCTGCTGGAGGAATACAGCGAAAGCGGCAGGACCTTTGTGATTTCCACCCATATTATCGAAGAGGCGGCGGATGTGTTTGAAGAGGTTATTTTCCTGAACAAGGGGAAAATCCTGCTGAAGGAAAATACGGAGGAGCTTCTTGCAAGATGCATCCATGTAAGCGGCAGAGAAGAAGATGTGGATGCGCTCATAAAAGGAAAGAAAGCCTTCCATCAGGAAAAAATGGGAAGGAGCAAGGGGATTACCCTGATGCTTGATAAGGGAGAAACCTTTGATAAGGAAGGAAAAGATGTGGAGGTAAAGCCCTTGAACTTACAGGAAGCATTTGTGGCGCTTTGCGGTAAGGAGGAAAAGCTATGAGTGAGGAAACAAAGCGGTTGTTAAAATATGATTTGATAAGCGCCCTTCGGGACCTTTGGATTTTTATCCTGATCGTGCTGGGGCTTGAGGCGTGGTGTTATTTCATGTATAAGACGGTGCCCAATGTTGCCATTCTCACAGCTTTTGTAACAGGCATTGTGATGATGGCGTGGGGGGCAAAGGACTGGCAGACCCAGATAAGGATGTATGTAAGCGCAGGGATGACCAGGAAAAGAATATTCCGGGTTTTACTTACCAGAAATACTGCAATGATTCTGGCGGGGATTATCATAGAGGCTGCCCTGGTTTTTGGGTGTTATCCGGAGCTTGGGGGAAAATTCCTGGCGCTGTCAGCGTTTTACCAGTTGTTTATATGGGGATTTGGGATGATAACGGGAGTCATAGTATACCGGCAGAAAAAGCTGGGGACGGTTTTCATGATTATTGGTTTCTTCTTGTCAGGCATGATATCCACAGGCAGTATTCTGGTAGAAAGCCAGGAGGATTTCTGGGGCGCGCTGCTAGCGGAAGTTCCTATGGCGGGGCTGGCGGCTGTGGGTATTATGGCGGCAGCAATGTTAGCAGGCGGTATCATTCTGGCAAAAAAGCAGATACAAACTTATATGGTCTATTAGTCTGGAAGGAGGAAGCCGTATGTTGATAAAAACAATGAAGCTGAGATTAGACGAACTGGTAATATATCTGATAGTTGATTTGGGAGGATTTCTCTTTGGACATCTTTTGCTGAGACTTGCGATGCACTTTGAACGTGGAGAGCCGGATTTTACCGTATTCCGCATGGGCACAGTCATGGCGTGGATATTATTTTGTCTCATGTCCGTTATGCTGGGCATGTTTGCCACAACCGGTTACTTTAACGGGCATGTGGGCTTTAGCAGGACCAGGAAGAGCTTCTTTCTCTGCGATTTGGCGACGGAATTTTGCTGGAATCTTTTAAATCTGCTGTTCATATGGGGATTCAGCTTTATAGAGGGCGGCATTTTAAAGACCTTTTACAGAGCCTATCCCGAGGAATTTAAAGGCATATGGGGACTGTGGCTGGGCTGGGTTCTTCCTGCGCTTGCCCTTGCCCTGGCAGCCTTCAGGGAACTGACAGGTGCGCTGATATTGCGCTTTGGAAAGAAAGTCTTCTGGGTCATGTGGGGACTTTGGATGATTATCTGTATTGTGCCGGGAAAAATCGGGAGGGACAAAAACGGTACGGCGGCAAAAATAATGAATGAAATTGCCGCGCGAATAAAGGAAGTCCCCCTGGCAGGCTGGGCGGTTATGGGCGTCCTTTTGCTTCTCCTTTTGCTGGCTGTTTCCTGGATGCTTTTGAGGAAACAGGCTGTGGAAGCAAAGGGTAACAGTATAGCGGGATAATGGGAAATAGGGATTGCGTGATAATTTGACCCGTTGTAAAATAAAAAGCGGATGGTAATCCATAAAAGGAATCCATAGCGGCAAAGTTATGATATTGGCGGCTGTGACAAAGCGGATTTCTGTAAAGAACGGGTTAAAGCAGGATGGAAAAGGTAATTTTAGCGGGACTGGATTTGGGCGGGGACGCCGGTTTTGAACATTCCATGGAGGAGCTGGAGGAGTTAGCCAAGGCTGCCGATATGGAGGTGGCAGGGGTTGTGACCCAGAGGATGCCCGCAGTCAACAAAGCGTTTTATATTGGAACAGGAAAAGTGGGACAGGTACGGCAGCTGGCAAAAGAGTCAGGTGCCGGACTTGTCGTTTTTGATAATGCCCTGTCCCCCATGCAGCTTAGGAACCTGCAAAGGGAGCTGGAAACGGCGGTTATGGACCGGACAACCTTGATTCTGGAGATTTTTTCCAAGAGGGCGGGGACCAGGGAGGCGAGGCTCCAGGTAGAAACGGCTTCCCTGCAATATATGCTGCCACGTCTTGTAGGGCTTCATGATGCTTTGGGCAGACAGGGCGGCGCCAGCGGCTCCATGAGCAATAAAGGGGCTGGGGAAAAGAAGCTGGAGCTGGACAGACGGCACATAGAGGCAAGGCTTGCCACTTTAAGGCGGGAGCTTGCCAGGGTGGAAAAGGACAGAGAAACCCAGCGTAAGCAGCGGGTAAAAAGCCATATTCCCTTAGTCAGTCTGGTGGGATATACCAATGCGGGGAAATCCACGGTAATGAACGCCCTGATTGACCGGTATTCCTGCGGGGAGGACAAAAAGGTCCTGGAAAAGGACATGCTGTTTGCCACCCTGGAAACCACGGTGCGCAAAATGGAAGGAGAAGGCGGCAAAAGCTTTCTGCTGTCCGATACGGTAGGCTTTATCAATGAGCTGCCCCACAACCTGGTAAAGGCATTTCGTTCCACCCTGGAGGAAGTGAAAAATGCGGATTTGCTTTTGCAAATCATTGATTATTCCGACGATTCTTACAGGGAGCACATGGAGGTAACAAGGCGGACTTTAGAAGAGCTGGGTGCGGGAGAAATTCCGGTTATCTGCGTATTTAACAAGCTGGATTTGAAAAATGACGGAGCACAGCAAAGTGAGGGGGAAGGAAGGTCTGGGAAAGATGCTTTTGGGGCTGTTGGAGAGCCTGTAGAGAGTTATCCGCGGATTGCGGGGAACAATATCTTTATGGCGGCAGGAAAAGGCGCAGGGATAGAGGAACTGGTTTTGCTGATTGAAGAAAACCTGTTCGGGAAGCGGCAGGAATATGAGCTGTTCATTCCCTATGATGCGGGCGGCGTGTTTTCCGATATATCAAAAAAGGCTTTTGTGGCGGCTTATGAATACAGGGAGACGGGGATTTATGTAAAGGCGGCGCTTGACGGGGAGTTAGCAGGCAGATACAAAGAATACCTGCAAGGCTGATACGGCTTGTGGTATTTGTCGGGGAAACATTAATAGAGCGGGATTAATAGAGCGGGAAACAGCACAATATGAAAGAAAGGGAAAATCAGATGAAGCTGGTATCATGGAATGTAAACGGGCTGCGAGCCTGTGTGGAAAAAGGATTTATGGATGTTTTTAGGGAGCTTGATGGGGATATCTTCTGTGTACAGGAGACGAAAATGCAGGAGGGACAGCTTGCCTTAGAGCTTCCGGGCTATTACCAGTATTTTAATTATGCGGAGAAAAAGGGATATTCGGGAACGGCGGTTTTTTCCCGTAAGAAGCCCTTAAAGGCGTGGAACGGAATAGGCGCTCCGGAGCATGATAAGGAGGGCAGGGTCATTACCCTGGAATTTGAGGATTTCTATTTTGTGACGGTATATGTGCCCAATTCCCAGAACGAATTGAAAAGGCTTTCCTACCGTATGGAATGGGAAGAGGCGTTTCTTACTTATTTAAAAGGGCTGGAAGAAAAGAAACCCGTTATCTTTGCCGGGGATTTAAATGTGGCGCATAAGGAAATTGACCTGAAAAATCCCAAGACCAACAGGCATAATGCGGGATTTACCGATGAGGAAAGAAATGCCTTCGGGAAGCTGTTAGACAGTGGGTTTATTGATACCTTCCGCTATTTTTATCCTGATAAAACGGATACTTATTCCTGGTGGTCTTACAGGTTCCGGGCAAGGGAGAAAAATGCGGGATGGCGTATTGATTATTTTGTGGTGTCGGAGTGCTTGAAGGAGCGGCTGAAGGGGGCGGCAATCCATACGGGGATTATGGGGTCGGACCATTGCCCGGTGGAGCTGGAGATTGTGGAATGTATGTGACACGTATTTAAAATATATTCGATTAGAAAGAGATGTTTATGACTTCTGATAAAGGAAAACAAGGGAAAGAAGGCGATTTGATGAATAATATAGATGTTACATTTTTGCAGAAAGTCTCAGATGTTTTAGAAAAGGCAAGAAAAAATGTAAAAACGGCAGTTAATTTGTCCATGGTCTACAGCTATTTTGAAATTGGTCGCATGATTGTTGAGGAAGAGCAAAACGGAAAAGAAAAAGCGGACTATGGAAAATATATTATAAAAGAGTTGTCGGAATATTTAAGAGACAATTTTGGAAAAGGTTTTTCTGTAACTAATTTAAAGCAAATGAGACAGTTTTACATGGTATATTCAAAGGACCAGATTGGTCAGATACTGTCTGACCAATTTCCGGAATTGCCTAAAAATTATATGGGAAGACAGTTTTATCTTAGTTAGTCGCACTATTTACAATTAATGCGTATGGAAAATATAGATGAACGCCATTTTTATGAGATAGAGGCGGCGCAAAATGATTGGAGTCTTACGGAGTTAAAAAGGCAATATAATAGTTCTTTATATGAAAGGCTGGCATTAAGCAAAGAAAAGGATAAGGTGTTCGAATTAGCACAGAAAGGTCAAATTGTTGAGAAACCACAGGATTTGGTAAAAGATCCTTATGTTTTAGAATTTCTTGGTTTAGATGAAATGCCGGAGTATTCGGAAACAGAATTAGAGTCTAAAATAATAGATGATTTATAGAAGTTTTTACTGGAATTAGGAAAGGGATTTACTTTTGTCGGACGACAAGTGAGATTTACATTTGAAGAAGAACATTTCCGCGTTGACTTAGTGTTTTATAATAGGTTGCTGCGGTGTTTTGTTCTATTTGATTTAAAAATTGGCGAATTAAAACATCAGGATATTGGTCAGATGCAGATGTATGTTAATTATTATGATAGAAAGGTTAAGCTTGCAGATGAAAACATGACAATTGGAATAATTTTATGTAAAGATAAAAAACAATCTATTGTCGAAATGACCTTGCCGGAGGATAATAATCAGATATTTGCCAGTAAATATCAAACTGTATTGCCCAGCAAGGAAGAGTTGAAGCGGATTTTGGAAGAGCAGGGTTAACAGGATATAAACTAAAGCCATAAAATTAATAAAAAAATGATTAAATTTCCATATATTTCTGATTTTTGTGCTATACTGAATAAGGTTGATGCAAAAACCAATGTATCGGTAAAAGAAAGGTGATAGAAATGACAAAAATTGATATTGTATCCGGCTTTTTAGGCGCCGGAAAGACAACATTGATTAAAAAATTATTGAAAGAGGCGCTTTCTAAGGAGCAGGTGGTGCTGATTGAAAATGAATTTGGGGAAATCGGCATTGACGGCGGCTTTTTAAAGGAAGCAGGCATTGAGATTACGGAGATGAATTCCGGCTGTATCTGCTGTTCCCTTGTAGGGGATTTCGGGACAGCTTTAAAGGATGTGCTGGATAAATACCACCCGGACCGCATCCTGATTGAACCTTCCGGAGTGGGCAAGCTGTCGGACGTTATGCGTGCCGTGGAAGGAGCGACTTCTTCTGAAGGCGTACACTTAAACAGTGCGGTGGCAGTTGTGGATGCAAAGAAATGTAAGACTTACCTGAAAAATTTCGGCGAATTTTTTGCCAACCAGATTGAGCATGCGGGCACGATTATTTTGAGCCGTACAGGGGAAATGAGCGATGAGAAGATTAATGCCGTGGTTGCATTAATCCGCGAGCATAACGCCAAGGCGGCAATTATTACGACGGACTGGAATAAGCTTGAAGGCGTGAAAATCCTGGAGGCAATAGAAGACGCCAAGGATTTGGAGGCAGAGCTGATGCAGGAGGTATTGAAGGAGCATGGGCACGACCATGAGCACCATCATCATGACCACGATGAGCACGACCATGAGCACCATCATCATGACCACGATGAGCACGACCACCACCATCATCATGCGGATGAGATATTTACCAGCGTGGGAATCGAGACTTCTTCCAAATTCACGAAGGAACAGGTACAGGCATGTCTGGATGCTTTGGAGGATGTAGAAAAATACGGAATGGTTTTGCGGGCAAAGGGAATGTTGCCTACGGAGGGCGATTTGTTTATTCATTTTGACCATGTGCCCGGCGAAAGTGAAATCAGGGACGGAAGCGCAGAATATACCGGCAAGGTCTGCGTCATCGGTTCCGAATTGAAGGAAGAGAATATCAGGGCATTATTTGAGGTCTAGGAGGAAAAAGAAATGATTCCTGTTTATATCATCAATGGATTTTTGGACAGCGGCAAAACGGAATTTATTACCTATACGCTGGGACAGCCCTATTTCCAGACCAGGTCCACGACGCTTTTGATCGTCTGTGAAGAAGGGGAAAACGAATACGACGAAAAGCTTTTGAAGAAAAGCAGGACCGTCATGGAGGTTATGGAGGATGAAGAGGATTTTACCTCACAGAATTTGATTAATCTGGAGAAAAAGCATAAGCCCTCCAGGATTATCGTTGAGTATAACGGCATGTGGAATGTGCGGGATATGAAGTTCCCCTGGCATTGGAAGCTGGAGCAGCAGATTACCATGATTAACGGCGCTACCTTTTCTACCTATTTTACCAATATGAAATCACTGGTGGCGGAGCATATCCGCAAATCGGAACTGATTATTATGAACCGCTGTGACGGCATGGAGGATAAGCTTGCAGGATATAAGCGGAATATTATGGCGTTAAACCAGAATGCGGAGCTGATTTTTGAAAATGCGTCAGGGGAAATGAATGTTACCCTGGAGGAGGACCTGCCTTACAATTTAAAGGATGACCCCATTGTGTTAGACGATATGGGCTATGGTTTCTGGTATCTGGACGCTTTGGATAATATGGAGCGTTATGAAGGGAAAACCATAGAGTATACGGCAATGGTTCTTCATCCGCCGGGATTTCCCAAGGGCTATTTTGTGCCGGGGCGCATGGCGATGACCTGCTGTGCCGACGATATGGCATTTCTGGGGTATGCCTGTCGTTATGACGGGGAGACGCAGCTTTCGCAAAAGGATTGGATAAAGGTCACGGCAAAGGTGGCAATAGAATATTTTGAGGATTATGGAAAAGAAGGACCGGTGCTTCATGCGGTAAAGGTTGAAGCGGCGGCAAAGCCCAAAAACGAAGTGATTTCATTTGTATAGCTGGCGCACATATGGGAAAGATGCGGGGAAACGGTAGCGGTTATGGGGAAAAACTGTCTGATTATTGAAGATAATTATGTTCAAAGGGAATTTATGAAAAGGCTTGTGATGGAATTGTCAAGCGAAGCCCGGGTCTATGATGTGGATAACCTTCAAGAGGCTTATCAGATATTGCTGGAAAATACCATTGATTTATTCATTATTGACATCGTTTTGGACCATAAGAAAAAGAATGATATTTCAGGAGTTAAGCTGGCAAATGTAGTCAGAGACATTCCCTATTATGCTTTTACGCCCATTATTTTTATGACTTCTCTCATAGACCCCAAGCTGTTTGCTTACAAGAATCTGCATTGCTTCAGTTATCTGGAAAAGCCCTTTTCCCAAAACGAGGCAAAGTCAGCTATCCGGGATGCGATGGAATATTCCACGCCCAAGAAGGAATTGAATACCTTTTGTTTGAGGAAGGGCGGCATTTTATTTCCCTTCCAGGTGGAAGATATTCTCTACATAGAAAGTCTCAACAGGAGCATTATTATTTATAAGAGGGACGGGAAGACCATTACAATGCCTTACATGACCTGCAGGCAGGTGCTGCAGGAGGCAGGCAATTCCACCCTGCTGCAATGTAACCGGTCGGTAATTGTAAATAAAAAATATATTTGGTCCGTGGACCGGGCAAACCGCTATATTGTAATGCGGGAATGTGAAAAGCGGGTTGCCATTGGCGTTACCTATTTGAAAAAGGTTATGAGTGAATTGTGTAATTTTTAGAAGCAGAATATTAAACTGAAGTAAGCTCAAGGCAAAACAGCGGGTTCTCACAGTAATGAGCGGATTAAAATAAAAAAGTCAGCGGGAGACAATGATCCTGCTGTTTTTTTGCGCTTTTTTATATTGTTTTTTGGAAAACGGGAATAAAAGCCCTACGTTTAAATGAAGGGAAAATGCTCAAAATTCCCCATTCGATTCAAAAATAACATCATTCAGTACCCAAATGAGCCAAACGCCGGAATTTTGTGTAAAATATGCTTATATTCAAAGGAGGACAGACTATCATGTTTAGAATTGCAATTTGTGACGATGATAGGGAATTCATTTTTTATTTGGAAAAACGAATTATTGCGGCTTTAGGAGAAAACTGCAAAACTGATTTTTTTGAATATCACAGCGGAAGGGAGTTACTGTTTGATTTGTATGGACAGCCTGAATTCGATGTTCTTTTTTTAGACGTCCAGATGCCGGAAATGGACGGAAATGCGGTAGCCAGGGAATTTCGTGAAAAATATTATTCTACTATGCTGGTTTTTTGCTCCGGCGCCTGTCTGCCTACGCCGGAAACCTTTAAGGTCAGACCTTACCGATATTTGATGAAGCAGTATTCGGACAATAGGCTTGAAGCGGAGTTGAAAGAGATATTTGAGCATTTAGCCAAAAAGAAAGAGGGACCAGCCGTCTGGGGATGCTATGAAAAAACCAGGTATAAGCTGGGATTGGACGATATTCTATATATTTCCATAGCAAAGAGAGGCTGTACTCTGCATTTGATTCCAAAATCAGCATTATCCAATATTTCCGATGAAATGACAAACGTCAATAAGCTTTCGGAGATTTATGAGGAAGTAAAAGATTATGGATTTGCATATGCCCACAACAGTTATGTGGTCAATATGAAATACATCAAAAAGAAAAATTCAAAAGAGATGGAGCTGGTAAACGGCTGTGTGCTGACAATATCCAGGTCAAAGGGGAAGGAATTTGACGCGGCATTTTCACGCTATCTTTCCAGTAAGTATCTGTAGAATTGGCTGTAAGGAAATAAGGAGAAAAACATGTTTTGGGAATACAGCTTGATAAATTTTCTTGTGTGCGTTTTCGATATCTATTTGATTTATGATTTTGTGGGATACTATGAAGGAATTAAGCAGGTATTTTTAACAAAAAAAAGCAGGTTTGCCGTGATTTTGTTTACTGCCTGCGTCACTTTCTTCGTTAATCTGTTTCAGAATACGGCGTTGAATCTGTTTGCCACATTGTTTATAAATTTTCTGTTTATCTATCTTGTCATGGACGGGTATTTTTTTCAGAAATGTATCCACTATCTGATTGTCATAGCGTTTCAGTATGGCGGCGAATTTCTGACAGCCGTAATGCTTGCCGGTAAAATGGAGGAAGCGGTATTATCCTCCTGGAATGTAAGGGTATATGTTGTTTTAATCGTGAAAGTGATAAATTTTATCCTGTATCTGCTGGTAAAGCAGCTTGTTCCCAAAGAGAATGATAACATAGACAGGGAATCGTTTTTCATATTTATGATTATACCGGTATCCAGTATCGGTCTTATGTTTTCCATTATTTATCTGAATATCGATTTTTTAGATACGCCCCTGAAAAGAGGCATACTGCTTATCTGCTACCTGTTAATGATATTGGGGAATGTGCTGGTTGCTCATGTTTTCCGGCGTTATGCCGCTATATATAAAAACCTTGAAGTGCAGAAAAGACAGTTAGAGGATTGCAGGGTACAGCTGGGATATTACAGGCAGGTAGAGGCTGTTAACAAAAAGAATGCCGCCTTTCATCATGATATGTGTCACTATTTAAAGGCAATCGGCAATTTAGCTGAAGACAACCGGAATGCGCAGATTCTGGCGCTTTTGGATGAACTGCAGGTGGAATTTTTTAAAGTAGACAAACAGGAGTTTTGCAGTAATACGGTTTTGAACACTATTCTCAATGAAGAAATAAAGGAGGCGCGGGAGCAGAGGGTAGACTGCCGGATATATGTGGAGCCGGGATTTTCCCTGGGAGGGATACGGGAAATCGACTTGATTTCCGTATTGGGAAATTTGTATAAAAATGCTTTAGAAGCGTCGGCTAAATCCAGAAACGGTTTTATTAAAACCAAAATGTTTATGGAAAATGATGGGAGGTTTTTGGTTATTCTTATGGAAAATTCCTATGAGGGAGCTATTTTGAGGGATGGGGAAAGATTTTTAACCACCAAGGAAAATAAATTTATTCATGGAATCGGAATAGAACGTATCAGGCAGATAGCGAAAAGATATGGCGGAAGCTTAAGAACCATCTATGGAGAAGGAATTTTTAAGGCTATTTTAGTCCTGTCAACCTGATTGGCTGCAAAAATCGCCCTAAATTCTGCAAAAATTGCCCAAATTCACATTTCTTTCTGATTATCTATTATTATCAATACATCAACTTAAAGGAGGTAAAATAAGATGGAACTGAAGAAAAATATCAGTGAAAAAGCGTTGGGAATGGTCAACTCATTAACGTTGAAGCTTGTTGAATCCTCAGCAAATTCAGCATGCCTGTGGCTGTGCCATCAGCCCAAATTCCCGGAAACAGCCGGCAAATTCAAAAAGGTAAAATAGGAAAACCATGAAACAGCTTATAGAACGTCTGATAGAAAAACAGGTCAGTGCAGGGAGCATTGGGAAGGAAGAGGAAGAAATATACCGGTACGGCTACATGATACTGTTTGAATGGGGATTTAACCTGATGCTTGCCGGAGTTATCGGAATGCTGACAGGCGGGATGCAGACTACCATTATCTTCTTAATATCGGTTATCCCCCTTAGGAGCTTTGCCGGCGGATATCATGCTTCCACTCCCTTGCGTTGTGCAGTTATTTCAAATGCGGCATTGGTTCTCGTTATCGGGCTTTCTGAATGGCTGGCTGCCATGCATCCGCCATTGGGGATGTTCTTTCTGTGCGAACTTGTTTTAGCCGGTTACTATGTCTGCCGCGTGCCGGTGGATTCCCTTCAAAAACCCCTAAGTGACCGTGAAAGGCAGGTCTATGCCTTATATGCTAAAGCATTTTATGCAGTTGAGGTTTTGGCTATGGCAATCCTCTGTGCCGCAGGAAGAGAAAAAAACGGCATTACCATTATGCTCGTCCATATATTGGTTGTGCTGTCCCTGCTGTCAGCACGCATCCAGCAGATAAAGCAGGGAAAAGTAAAGGAGAAGCTTCTGAAAGTTGATTAGGAAAAAAGAGAGTGCTGCAGCAGCGAAGCGGCGCTCTCTTTTTTTATTTTATTTTTTCTGCAACTTGTGTATAATAGGAATTGGTCAGGCAAAGCTGGTTTTGCCGGGCGGAGGGATTGCTGCATGGAGGAAAAATAAATGCTTGAATTAAAGAATGTTTCTTATCTGGTGGAGGATGGAAATAAAGAGATTATAAAGGATATCAATTTGACTATAAATGAGCGTTTTGTAGCGTTAACGGGACCTAATGGGGGTGGAAAATCGACTCTGGCAAAGCTGATTGCGGGAATTATTACCCCGACCTCGGGGAATATTTTCTTTGACGGGCAGGATATTACCGATATGGGTATTACGGAAAGGGCGAATGCGGGAATCAGCTTTGCCTTCCAGCAGCCGGTACGCTTTAAGGGTATTACGGTAAAGGATCTGATTATGTTAGCTTCGGGCAAAAAGCTTTCCATGAGTGAGGCGTGCGGGATTTTATCGGAGGTGGGGCTGTGTGCCAGGGACTATATCGGAAGAGAGGTTAATGATTCCTTATCGGGCGGGGAATTAAAGAGAATCGAAATTGCCATGATTCTTGCCCGGGAGACAAAGCTTTCCGTTTTTGATGAGCCGGAGGCGGGAATAGATTTGTGGAGCTTTAACAGCCTCATTAAGGTATTTGAGAAAATGTATGAGAAAATCAACGGTTCCATTATGATTATTTCCCATCAGGAAAGAATTTTGGATATTGCGGATCGGATTATTTTAATTGCAGACGGACAGATAAAAGCGGAGGGCAGCAAGGAAGAAGTCATGCCCTTGATATTGGGGGAAGGCGGAAGCGGTCCCTGTAATATATTAAAGGATAAAATGTAGGGGAGGATGGACAATGGATCAGATACAGCAGACTTTATTAGAAGAAATCGCCGGATTACACGAGGTTCCCCAGGGCGCTTATAATATCAGGGCAAACGGCGCCATGGCAGGCAGGAATGTGACGGAGAATATAGATATTGTAACCAAAACGGATGTATCGGGAATTGATATTATCATAAAGCCCGGGACCAGGAATGAAAGCGTGCATATTCCGGTTGTACTCAGCCAGTCGGGATTAAAGGAAAGCGTGTATAATGATTTTCATATCGGAGAGGACTGTGACGTTACGATAGTAGCGGGCTGCGGAATCCATAACGGAGGCGATGCGGCAAGCGAACACAGCGGAATCCATCGTTTCTTTATCGGAAAAAATTCCAAGGTGCGTTACGTGGAGAAGCATTACGGACAGGGAGACGGCAGGGGAGCGCGCATTATGAATCCCGTAACGGAAATGACCTTAGAGGAGGGCGCTTCCATGGATATGGAAACGGTTCAGATTAGGGGAATTGATTCCACCAAGAGAGTAACCGGCGCAAAACTTTCAAAGGGAGCGTCCCTGACGATTCATGAGAAGCTTATGACCCATGGGAGTCAGATTGCTGAGACAGATTTTACCGTAGATATGGATGGAGAGGATTCCAGCGCCAATGTGGTTTCACGTTCGGTGGCAAAGGAAGAGTCCCATCAGGTTTTCAGGAGCAGGATTAATGGAAATAACCGTTGCAGCGGTCATACGGAGTGCGATGCCATTATTATGGATAATGCCAGTGTCAGCGCCATTCCGGAGCTGACAGCCAATGATGTGGATGCGGCGTTGATTCATGAGGCGGCAATCGGGAAGATTGCGGGAGAGCAGTTGGTTAAGCTGATGACGCTGGGACTGACGGAAGCAGAGGCGGAGGAACAGATTATTAACGGGTTTTTGAAGTGATGATGGGATACAGGCAGCTGTTCCTCTCTATTTTTTCGAATCATATTTCTCTTCACAATATTTACAACGGTCAATTTCCTTTTCTTCGTCTGCAAGAAAGAAAATATGGGGCAACCCCTGTTCAATGGAAGTGATGCAGCGGGGATTTTTACATTGGATGACATTTTTAATTTCCTTGGGAAGGACCAGTTCCTTTTTATCCACGATTTCCCCGTCCTTGATGACATTGACGGTAATGTTATGGTCGATAAAGGCAAGGATGTCCAAATCAAGCATGTTAATGTCGCATTCCACTTTCAGGATATCCTTTTTGCCCATTTTGTTGCTGCGGGCGTTTTTAATAATGGCAACAGTGCAGTCCAGCTTGTCCAGCTGTAAATGATGGTAAAGGGAAAGGCTCTTTCCTGCTTCAATATGGTCTAATACAAATCCTTCTTCAATTTTTCCTACATTTAACATAATATTTCCTCCTCTTATACCAGCTCTAACAGCGTCAGAATCAGCGCCATCCGCACATATACGCCGTACTGGACCTGTTTAAAATAGACTGCCCGGGGATCATCGTCCACTTCCACGGAAATTTCGTTGACACGGGGAAGGGGATGCAGCACCAGCATATCCTCCTTGGCGGACTTCATTTTCTTTTTATCCAAAATGTAGAAGTCCTTCAATCGTACATAATCCTCTTCGTTGAAAAAGCGTTCCCTTTGGACGCGGGTCATATAAAGCAGGTCCAGCTGGGAAATAGTATCCTCCAGTTTGATAACCTCTTCATAGGGAATATTCTTTTCCTTTAACATTTCGGTAATGTAATCGGGAACCCTCAGTTCTTCAGGAGAAATGAAGATAAAATGTACATCCTCATAACGGGAGAGGGCGTTAATCAGGGAGTGGACGGTTCTGCCGAATTTTAGGTCTCCACACAGACCGATAGTAAAATGATTCAGCCGTCCTTTTAAGGAACGTATGGTTAAAAGGTCCGTCAAGGTCTGGGTAGGATGCTGGTGCCCGCCGTCCCCTGCATTGATAACGGGAATAGAAGATTTGGATGCGGCAACCATGGCGGCGCCTTCCTTGGGATGACGCATGGCGCAGATATCCGCAAAGCAGGAAATTACCCGGATGGTATCGGAAACGCTTTCGCCCTTGGAAGCGGAAGAAGAATTGGCGTCGGAAAATCCGATAACACTGCCTCCTAGATTTATCATTGCCGCTTCAAAGCTTAGGCGGGTTCTGGTGCTGGCTTCGTAAAAACAGGTGGCTATTTTTTTGCCGGCGCATTTTGCAGCATATTTTTCGGGATGCTTTTCAATATCCATTGCCAGTTCAAACAGCTTATCCAGCTCTTCCACGGAAAAATCCAGCGGATTCATCAAATGTCTCATAAGTTGAAGACCTCTCTTTCTGATATTGGCGGCCTGTGCAAAGCGGGACGCCATAATAAAATCGAAGAGAAAGAAATCCTCTTCGATTTATTTTTTAATTTAAATATGAAATTAATTCATCAACCGGTTTCCTGCGGGGGGCTGCCGGTTCTTCATCTGCATAGCCAATGGGAATCAGGGCTACCAGTTCCCTGTCTTCGGGAAGCTGTAACAGGGAAGAAACGACAGGTCTGTCAAATATTCCCATAATAACGGTTCCCAGTCCCGCTTCGTGCGCTGCCAGACAGAAGGTCTGGGATGCAGCGCCGGCGTCATACATCTGCCAGCCGTCGCCTCTGTCGGTAGAAAAGGAGCCGTCCCTTTCATAACCGGATCTGCCCTTGATAATGGTTACGGCAATGAGTACAGGAGCGTTTTTGATAATATTGCCGTTGTTCGGAAACATCTTTGTCCCCTCGTCTGCAATTTTATCCTTCAGGGCACCTTCCACGGCGATATATCTTGTAATTTGTGTATGCTTCCAGCTGGGTGCGTAGGAAGCTGCCTCAACGATTTCCTCTAATAGTGGATGACTGACGGCGTCGGATTTGAATTTCCGGATGCTGCGGCGGTTTAAGATACATTCTTTTGCTGTCATGAAAATACCTCCCTTTGTGTTTGCATTTTTACTATGATACCATATGTGGTAACGGCTTTCAATGAGAAAATCAAATAAATTTCTTAGCCGCATTTTGTAGAATAAATGAATGTTTTGTAGTATAATGGTACCAAGTAACCGAAAGGAGGAATTTCATGTCATTAGTTTATACAAACGATAACTGTATCGGCTGTAATAAATGCATCAGCACATGCAGTTGTCTGGGGGCTAACTACAAAAGCGAAAGAAATGGTAAAAACTGTATTGATGTGGACGGAAGCAAATGTATTGCATGCGGCGCATGCTTTGATGTCTGCAAACACCAGGCGAGAGAATTCAGGGATGACACCGAGCGGTTTTTTGAGGATTTGAAAAGAGGAGAAAAAATTTCAATTCTGTTGGCGCCGGCTTTTCTGGCAAATTATCCGGAGGAGTATGAAAGCGTCCTCGGCGGTCTGAAGCAGGCGGGGGTTAACCGGATTATCAGTGTTTCCTTTGGGGCGGATATTACCACCTGGGGGTACATCAATTATATTCAGAAGAACAATTTCCTGGGCGGGATTTCACAGCCCTGTCCGGCGGTTGTGGGTTACATTGAAAGATATATACCGGAGCTTCTGCCTAAGCTTTTTCCGGTACAGAGTCCCATGATGTGCGGGGCGGTCTACGCGAAGAAATATATGGGTATTACGGACAAGCTGGCTTTTATCAGCCCCTGCATTGCCAAAAAGATGGAAATTGACGATGAGAACAACCGGGGCATTGTTTCCTATAACGTTACCTTCGACCATCTGATGAAATATGTGAGAAAGCACCACATTTCAGGCGCTCCATGCAGCGATGAAATCGAATATGGTCTGGGCTCCTTATATCCTATGCCCGGCGGCTTAAAAGAAAATGTATACTGGTTTTTGGGAGAAAGCGTTCTTGTGCGCCAGATGGAAGGCGAAAAGCATATGTATCATTTTCTGGAGAAGAATAAGGAACGTATTATAGAAAGCAAGACGCCGTATCTGTTTATTGATGCGCTGAATTGTTCTTCCGGCTGTCTTTACGGCACGGCGACGGAGGAGGAAAAGAATAAGACGGAAGATACCCTTTATGAGGTGTTAAAAATCAGGGAAGCATGCAAGCACGATAATGCAAAAGACGCATGGGCTAGGAATATGAAGCCCGAGGAGCGTTTAGCTGCATTGAATAAGCAGTTTGAAGGTTTGGATTTGAATGATTTCCTGAGAAAATATACGGACAAATCTGCGAGCTGTAAGCACAAGATACCGGATAAGATGGAATTGGACCGTATTTTTACGGAGATGAAAAAGGATACCAGGGAGAAGCGTCATATCGATTGTTCCTGCTGCGGCTATGAAAACTGTGAGGAGATGGCGGTTGCCATTTTCAACGGCTTTAATGTAAAAACCAACTGTATTCATTACATAAAAGATCTGGCAGAGACAGAAAAGAACGAGATTTCCCAGCTGATGTCCGAACTCAACGGGCAGAAGCAGGATATTATCAACACGGTTGCCCGGATTAATGAAGAGTTTACAAAGCTGAATATATCAGTGGATCAGATGGAGGAAGGAAACAACGCCAATGCAGAGGAAAGCACGGGAATTTCGGGAAATGTATCCGAGGTTACTGCGTTCTGTCAGGTGTTAGAGGATTCCCTGACGGAAATCAATAATCTGTTAAAGGAGCTGGAGAAAAATAATAATGCGGTAGTTTCCATTGCTAATAAGACCAATCTGTTAGCGTTGAACGCTTCTATAGAGGCTGCCAGGGCAGGAGAAGCCGGAAGAGGTTTTGCCGTTGTGGCGAAGGAAATCAATTCTCTGGCAGGAAGCTCCAAAAAGACTGCGGGAAGCAGTAATGAAAGTAAAATCAAAATCGAAGATGCCATCGCCGGCATTATGAAGAATGCGGAAAAGCTTTTGAAGGTTATGGAACAGGTCAGCGAAAGAACGCAGAAACTTGCTTCATCTACAGAGGAAATGGCGGCAGCGTCTACTACAGTTTCCCAGTCTGCGGATTCCATCAAGGAAATGCTAGACACGCTGGTAGCCCAGTCTTCATAATCCGGTCTTAATCCGGTCTTCTTTAAAACCGGTATTTTCAGCGGAGGTTTCCTGTGATATGATAAGTACAGCAGTCTGATTATAATTTGGAGGATAAATGGATGGAATATGTAGAAAAAAAGAGAATTTTGTTTTTTGGATTGCCATGGACCTTTACCAAGTACACGGTAGGCGAGGAAATCATCAACATGAAGGCGGGGCTTTTAAAGACTGTTGAAGATGATTGTTATTTGTATAAGGTAACGGATGTAAAGCTGGAGACTTCTTTGTGGGAACGGATTTTTAAGCTGGGGACGGTTGTCTGCTATACGGGGGATACTACCCACCAGATATTGAAGCTGATTCATATCAAAAATTCCCGCGAAATTAAGGATTACATTCTGGAACAGTCTGAAAAGCAGAGAATGAAGAGGAGAACCCTAAATACCCAGAATATCAATGCGGGAAACATCAACGATTTAGATGATGAAATATAACAAATAAAACCACCCGCACGGGGCGGGTGGCGTTTAGGGGAGGATATATGAATACATTACCGCAGATATTGAAAGCGGTAAGGTATTGCGAGGGCATAAACTGGCGGTTGTATGACCGTCAGTTTTTACTTTTCCGGCGGTTCAGGATATATTCATATAAAAGTCCTGTGCCGAACCAGTAAGGGGCATAATCGATTCTGATAACGCCGTCGATGTTATAGGGCGAGCTTTCATAGTTCCAGGGACAGAGCTTTCGCTTTTTTAAAGCGCTTCCCGTCAGAAATTCCGTGGTAAAAATGCAGAAAGTATAAAAGGCACCTCTAAAAAGGAGGGGCCATTTCTTTATGAACCTGTAAACCGGTTTAAAGAAAGCCGCCAGACCATATATGGGAAACATCCACAAGGAGGTGTTTCCTTTTAATTGAAAATCCCTATTTTTCAGTCCATTTGCGGCGGTAAACATGATTTCTAAGCACCACCCCACCAGACCGCAGGTAAAAAAATTTTTAATCATAGCTAAAGTATGTCCCAAAACCTCAAATTTATTCAAAAATATGATATAATGTCCACGTAGGCAATGAGCAGTGCGAAAACTGCCAGAGACAAATCGACTGCTTGCAGGCGGATTTGTCTATGACAGTTTTCATAGGGCGAAGCCCGTGAATGAGGAAAACCAAAGGTTTTCCGAATGGAGCACTGCGTGGCAGAGTGCTGTGGGCAGAGCGCTGCGTGGCAGAGCATACCAAGAATAAAGCGAGGCAGTTTGAAATGACAGAAAAGGAAACTTTTTCATATATAGCAAGCCTAAAGCCCTTAGGCTGCCATCCGGGGCTTTCCGGCATTTCTGAACTTTGCAGGCGTCTGGGCAATCCCCAGGATGCCTTGAAATTCATACATATTGCAGGAACCAACGGGAAGGGCAGTATCCTTGCGATGCTTTCGGAAACACTTACCGTCTGCGGTTATAAAACAGGACGGTATATTTCCCCTGCCATTACGGATTACAGGGAACGTTTCCAGATTAACGGAC
>N._stephensi_709_foregut__coassemble_270_pt1 | contig 20931 bp, 18 predicted proteins | sample N__stephensi_709_foregut__metabat2_low_PE_012 | metagenome-assembled genome bin N | reverse complement strand
ATTGAATGACCGGGAAGTATTGAATGATGGGGAAGGCTTGTGATACAATATTTCCATGAATCAGGATTTAACAAAAGGGAATGTAACCAAAACAATGCTGATATTTGCGGCGCCTATGATTCTGGGCAATCTGATGCAGCAGTGCTACAACATTGCGGACAGTCTGATTGTGGGAAGATTCTTGGGGGCTGATGCCCTCGGGGCGGTGGGAAGCGCCTATGCCTTAATGACGTTTCTGACGTCGGTATTAATCGGCTTGTGCATGGGAAGCGGTTCCCTTTTTTCCTTTTACTTTGGAAAGGGCGATAAAAATGGTTTACATAATGCGACAACAACCGCCTTCTGTTTTATCGCCTGTATTACCCTTGTGATAAATATAGTCGTATTTTGGGGCATTGATGTGATTCTGGGGCTTTTAAGGGTCCCGGCTTCCGTTTATGCCATGATGCGGGAATATGTCTTTGTGATTTTTATGGGAATCTTTTTTGTATTCCTCTACAATTATTTTGCATATCTGCTCCGTGCCATGGGCAATTCCGTCACGCCCCTTCTGTTTTTAGGCGGCGCGGCGCTTCTCAATATCGGACTGGATTTTCTCTTTATTGCAAAATTTTCATGGGGTATTTGGGGAGCGGCTGCGGCGACGGTAATTGCCCAGGCGTTTTCGGGATTGGGTATCGGGTGTTATGTTTTGCTGAAAGGAAGGGCGGCAGCCAGCGGAGGAAAAGCCGGCGGGGAAAAAGCAGACGGGGAGAAAATCGGCGGGGAGAAAGCCGGCGGGGAAAAAGCTGGCGGGGAGAAAACTGGAGGAAGCGCCGGGGATTGTAAAAACGGCATCCATGGAAAGGAAACAAAAAACAGAAAACATTTTACGGGGGAGGTTATCCGGTTTTCCACGGCGGCGTGCGTCCAGCAGTCCGTGATGAATTTTGGCATCCTGATGATACAGGGGTTAGTCAACAGCTTCGGCACGGCGGTCATGGCGGCGTTTGCGGCGGCGGTTAAAATTGATACCTTAGCCTATATGCCCGCCCAGGAGTTTGCCAATGCCTATTCCATTTTCATTTCCCAGAACCAGGGTGCGGGAGAGCAGGGACGCATTAAAAAGGGGACAAAATCTGCAATTCTCATTTCCGTGCTGTTTTGTCTGTGCATTTCCTGTATGGTTTACATAATGTCTCCGCGCTTTATGCAGTTGTTTGTGAAGGGCACGGAAAGGGAAATCATAGATATTGGAACCGGGTATCTGCGGATAGAGGGCGTCTTTTACTGGGGAATCGGGCTTTTATTCCTGCTGTACGGATATTTTAGGGGCATCGGGAAGCCGGAGGTGTCGGTTGTTTTGACGGTAATTTCCTTAGGGACCAGGGTGGCGTTGGCTTATGCTTTATCCCCCTTTCCCCAAATCGGCGTGTATGGTATCTGGTGGGCGGTTCCTATAGGGTGGATTCTGGCGGATATTGCAGGACTTGTTTTCATCAATCCATTGACAAGCACTTGATATTTTCTTATAATATTTTCGTAACAAATCTATAATTTTAAAGAGGATAGGGATATGAAGAAAAAACTAATATATAGTCTGTTAGTATGCGGATTGATATTAGGTCTTACCGCATGCGGCAAGGATAAAGAAGAAGAAGCGCCTGTTGAGCCGGAACCGGCAATCGAGGATACTGTGACGGTTGTAGAGCCGGAAGAGGAGGCGCCTGTTCCGGAGGAAGTCAGGGAGGGGATGTACCGCAGCGAGCTGACGAATGAGTGGATTGATGAAAGCCTGAAAAACCAAAGACCAATAGCAGTTATGATTGACAATGAAAAAACTGCGCTGCCTCATTATGGTATCAGTGAAGCGGATGTTGTTTATGAGATGATGAACAGTACCATGAATGGCCATATTACAAGGTTTATGGTTTTAGTAAAGGATTGGGAAAAAATTGAGCAGCTAGGCAGTATCAGAAGCACCCGTACAACCAATCTGCAGCTTGCACCGGAATGGAATGCAGTTGTTTGCCATGACGGCGGACCTTTCTATATTGATTACTTTTTGGTAAATCCTTTCGTTGATAATTTTAACGGCGGCTTTGGAAGGGTAAATAACGGAAAAGCAAGAGAATTTACCGAGTACATTTTAAGCGGGGAGATTGAAAAGAGATTTGAGAACTCCGGCATTGACAGGGAATACAACAAGTACTACCAGGGAGCCCATTTCCAGTTTGCCTCTGAGGCAAATCCGGTAGATTTGTCCGCGGGAAGTAATGTAAGGACATGCACCAATATTGAACTGCCCTTTGAACACAACAATTCCCGTCTGGAATATATTCCGGAAAGCGGATTATACCGTTATTCCGAGTATGGCGGCGAATATAAGGATGCGGGTAACGGCGCATACATGGAGTTTACCAACGTTATTTTACAGGAAACAAAATATGAGCAGTTAGACCAGAACGGTTATATGAATTTCTTTGTAAAAGATGGAAACGGCATGGGCGGCTATTATATTACAGGCGGTAAAGCGATTCCCATTATGTGGGACAAGCAGGATGATATTTACCCGACCAAGTATTATGATTTAGATGGAAATGAAATTATTTTAAATACCGGAAAAACCTATATCGCACTGGTTGCAGACGATGTATGGCAGGATTTGGTAGTGGAATAAATAAGCCAACGGACAGGCGGAGCGATTGCCGAGGGTGGCCTTATGCCACATTATTGATAGAGCTGACAGGCTCGATTTTATAAGTTGATTACTTAATAATCAGTGTAGTACACATCATCTTGTGAAACGGTCAATAAGAAAAGCAATGTATTTGTTTTAATTACTCCGGATGAAGGCTTATACGAAAATAGTATGTATATGACTTTAATAGAAAGCAGGTGGTGACACCTGCTTTTGTTATGTGGTGTTTTGCAGCAGTTTATCGGCATAGATATCTTTAGGGAAAGAATGTATCTCAGAGGTAAGGAAAATGAATCTGGAAAGACAGAAATCAGCCCCGATTTATGAGGCGCTTGAAAAGTTCAGAAAAAAAAGAGTGGTTCCCTTCGATGTTCCCGGACATAAAAGGGGAAGGGGAAATCCGGAGCTGGTGGAGCTTTTAGGGGAAAAATGCGTGGGATTGGACGTCAATTCCATGAAGCCGCTGGATAATCTGTGCCATCCCGTTTCAGTTATCAGGGAGGCGGAAGAGCTGGCGGCGGACGCCTTTATGGCGGAGCATGCTTTTTTGATGATAGGAGGCACCACATCGGCGGTACAAAGTATGATTTTGTCTGTCTGTAAAAACGGGGATAAAATAATCCTGCCCAGAAATGTCCATAAAAGCGTAATCAATGCCCTGATTATCTGCGGGGCGGTTCCCGTCTATGTGGAACCGAAGGTAAATGACAGAATCGGCATTGCATTGGCAATGGAAACGGCACCCTTAGAGCAGGCAATCAGGGAAAACCCGGATGCAGTTGCGGTTTTGGTTAATAATCCGACCTATTACGGCATCTGTTCCGACTTAAAAAATATTGTGAGACTGGCGCACAGTCATGGCATCCGGGTGCTTGCAGACGAGGCGCACGGCACCCATTTATATTTCGGGGAAAACCTGCCTGTGTCCGCCATGGCGGCAGGCGCCGATTATGCGGCTGTTTCCATGCACAAATCCGGCGGAAGCTTAACCCAAAGCTCCCTGCTTTTAACGAATAATGGCGTTAATGCGGATTATGTCAGACAGATTATCAATCTGACCCAGACAACCAGCGCTTCTTACCTGCTTTTATCCAGCCTGGATATTTCCAGAAGAAATTTAGCATTAAGAGGCAGGGAATCCTTTGCGAAGGTTGTACAGATGGCGGAATATGCCAGGGAGGAAATCAATGCCATCGGCGGCTATTATGCTTATAGCAAGGAACTGGTTAATGGAAGCAGTGTTTTTGATTATGATGTGACAAAGCTGTCCGTCCATACCCAGGGAATCGGTCTGACGGGGATTGAGGTATATGACCTGCTGCGGGATGAATATGATATCCAGATAGAATTTGGCGATATCGGGAATATTTTAGCCTATATTTCCATCGGCGACAGAATCCGCGATATTGAGCGACTGGTGGGCGCGCTTTCGGATATCAAACGGCTTTACGGGCGTGACGGAAGCGACCTGGTAACAGGGGAATATATAAACCCACAGGTTGTGATGAGTCCCCAGAAGGCTTTCTATTCGCCGAAGCTTTCCCTTCCCTTAGAGGAAACGCAGGGAGCGGTCTGTGGGGAATTTGTTATGTGCTACCCGCCGGGAATCCCTATTTTGGCACCGGGGGAGAGAATCAGCAGACAGATTATTGAATATATTTTATATGCAGGAAAAAAGGGCTGTTCCTTACAGGGAACGGAGGATCCGGAAGTAAAGCGGCTGAATGTTATAAAATAAAAAGGAGGAAGAGCCATGGAAATGTGGTTTTCCGAAATGCATACCCAGAATGTGAAAATTTCCATCCGTACGGATAAGCAGTTATACAGCGCCCAAAGCGACTACCAGAGGATTGATGTTTTTGAATCTCCGGAATTCGGGAGATTTGTTACCTTGGACGGAGATATTATATTTTCTGAGGCGGATGAATTTATTTATAATGAAATGGTAACCCATGTCCCCATGAGCGTGCATCCCGCTGCAAAGAAGGTGTTGATTATCGGCGGCGGGGACGGCGGCGTTGCAAGGGAATTTTGCAGATATGACGAAATAGAGGAAATCGATGTGGTGGAATCCGACGACATGTTCGTGGAGGTTTGCAGGAAGTTTTTTCCCGAGACGGCGAAAGGCTTTGAGGATTTGCGGGTAAAGATTTATTATGAAGACGGACTCCGCTTTTTAAGGGGGAAAATCAATGCCTATGATATTATCGTCAATGATTCCACAGACCCCTTCGGTTATACGGAAGGGCTGTTTACCAAAGAATTTTACGGCAGCTGCTATAAGGCGTTGAAGGAAGACGGCATTATGGTTTATCAGCATGGAAGTCCCTTTTACGACGAGGATGAGGTGGCGTGCAGAAGTATGCACAGGAAAGCTTATAAAAGCTTTCCTATAAGCCGGGTTTACCAGGCGCATATTCCTACCTGTCCTTCAGGCTATTGGCTGTTTGGTTTTGCATCCAAAAAATACCATCCCTTATATGATTTTAAGCCGGAAAGCTTTAATAAAAGAAATCTGGAAACCTGGTATTATACCACCAATCTTCATACGGGCGCTTTCATGCTGCCTAAATATGTGGAGGATTTACTGGAAGAGGAGGAAAATTCATGAGCAGATTATTAGTGATAGGATGCGGCGGCGTTGCCCGGGTGGCAATCAAAAAATGCTGCCAGAACAGCGAGGTGTTTACAGAGCTTTGCATTGCCAGCCGCACCAAAGAAAAATGCGATATGGTAAAAGAAGAGGTTGATAAGTGGACGAAAACAAAGGTTACGACAGCGCAGGTGGATGCGGACCACAAGGAAGAAGTGGTCGCCCTGATTAATTCCTACAAGCCGGAAGCGGTTTTGAATGTGGCGCTGCCTTATCAGGATTTAACCATTATGGACGCCTGTGTGGAATGTAAGGTTTCTTATATTGATACCGCCAATTATGAAGCGGAGGATACCAGTGACCCCAAATGGCGGAAAATTTATGAAGAACGCTGCAAGCGTCTGGGCTTTAGTGCATATTTTGACTATTCCTGGCAGTGGGCATATGAGGAAAAATTCAGGAAAGCGGGCATTACGGCGCTTTTGGGAAGCGGCTTTGATCCCGGCGTTACGAGCGTTTTTTCCGCATACGCCTTAAAGCATTATTTTGATGAAATCCAAACCATTGATATCTTGGACTGCAACGGCGGGGACCACGGCTATCCCTTTGCCACCAACTTTAATCCGGAAATCAATCTTCGCGAGGTTTCCGCTCCCGGTTCCTATTGGGAAAACGGAAAATGGATAGAGGTAGAACCCATGAGCATCAAAAGGGAATATGATTTTAAGGAAGTGGGTCCGAAGGATATGTATCTTTTGCATCATGAGGAAATCGAATCCTTAGCAAAAAATATTCCCGGCGTTAAGAGAATCCGTTTTTTCATGACCTTCGGGCAGAGTTATCTTACCCATATGAAATGTTTGGAAAATGTGGGAATGCTTTCCACAAAGCCGGTTGAGTTTGAAGGCAGACAGATTGTTCCCATCCGGTTTTTAAAGGCTTTGCTGCCTGATCCGGCAGCATTAGGACCCAGAACGGTGGGAAAGACCAATATCGGCTGTATTTTTACTGGAAAAAAGGACGGAAAAGAGAAGAGCATCTATATCTATAATGTCTGCGACCATCAGGAATGCTACAGGGAGGTTGGCTCCCAGGCGATTTCCTATACCACCGGCGTGCCCGCCATGATCGGCGCTATGATGTTGATAACCGGTACATGGAATGGAGCGGGAGTATTTAATATCGAGGAATTTGACCCCGACCCTTATATGGAGGCGTTAAATAAATGGGGACTTCCCTGGGTAGTGGAGGAAAACCCTGTGCTGGTAGAGTAATGTAGACGGAGGAATTATTGGAAAATCATGCAGGAGACATAAAATGAACTTATGTAAACTTAAAACGCCTTGTTATGTAGTGGATGAAGAAAGATTGATCCATAATCTGGAGATTTTAAACCGGGTGGAACAAAATACCGGCTGCCGCATTTTGCTGGCGCAGAAGGCGTTTTCCTTTTTTTACGCCTATCCCCTGATTGGCAGGTATATAAGCGGTACCACGGCAAGCGGTCTTTATGAAGCGCGCTTGGGAATGGAAGAGATGGGGAAGGAAAATCATGTTTTCTGTCCGGCATATAAGGAAGAAGAAATGCAGGAATTAAACGAAATATGCGGGCATATTGTTTTTAATTCTGCAAATCAGTATGAAAAATTTCATAACATGTGTAATAAAAGCAGTATTGGTCTGCGGATAAACCCTGAATGCTCTACCCAGGAGGGACATGCTGTTTATGACCCCTGCACTTATGCTTCCAGGCTTGGCATGACCTTGGATAACCTGAAGGCATGGCTGGATGGATTTCATGACGGACATTTGCCGGGGGATGTGGAGGGGCTGCATTTCCATACCCTGTGCGAACAGAATGCAGATGCTTTGAAAAAAAACTTGGATGCGGTGGAGGAAAAATTTGCCCCTTATCTTATGCAGGTAAAATGGCTGAATATGGGGGGAGGACATCATATTACCAGGGAGGATTATGACCTTGCCCTTTTGGAAGCCTGTATCCGCCATATGCAAAAGACTTACGGGGTGCAGGTCTATTTAGAGCCTGGGGAGGCGGTTGCCTTAAATGCGGGATATTTTGTTACAGAGGTGTTAGACAAAGTAAAAAACGGAATGGAAATCCTCATATTGGACGGCTCCGCTGCCTGCCATATGCCGGATGTTTTAGAGATGCCCTATAGACCGCCCCTTAGGGGAAGCGGAAAACCCGGGGAAAAGACCTATACCTATAGGCTTTCGTCGGCAACCTGCCTGGCAGGAGACGTAATCGGGGACTATTCCTTTGACAGGGAAATCGGAATTGGGGATAAGCTGGTATTTGAGGATATGGCAATTTATTCCATGGTAAAAAATAACACTTTTAATGGAATCCCTCTTCCGGAGCTTGTGTTTAGGAAAAGGGACGGAAGTTGTGAAGTGATAAGGAGTTTTGGTTATGAAGACTTCAAAGGACGGTTGTCTTAGGAAAAGCCGTTTCAGAATGCCGGGAGAGTTTGAAAAACACCAGGGCTGCATGATGATTTGGCCTGTAAGACCTGGCTCGTGGACTTATGGGGGTAAGGAAGCAAAGAAGACCTTTTGTGAAATTGCCAATGCCATAGCGGCGGATGAAAGACTGTACATGCTGGCAGGCAGGGAATACCGAAAAGAAGCAGAACGCATGTTATATAATTGCGAAAACAGCGAAAACATCAGGGTTTTGGAGATAGATTCCGATGACGCCTGGGCGAGGGATGTGGGTCCTACCTTTGTGCTGGATGATGAGGGGAGGCTTCATGGCGTCAGCTGGAGCTTTAACGCCTGGGGCGGGGATTATGACGGATTGTATGCCCATTGGGAAAAGGATGACCTGGTGGCAAAGGAGTTTTGCAAAAAGCTTCGGATTCCATGTGTGGACGCTGCGCCTTTTGTATTGGAGGGCGGTTCCATCCACTCAGACGGGGAGGGGACTATTCTTACCACGGAAGCCTGTCTTTTAAGTCCGGGACGCAATCCGTCCTTGGATAGAATTGAAATAGAACGAGTGTTATGTAATTATTTGGGCGGTAAAAAGGTAATCTGGCTTCCCCATGGCATTTATGGGGATGAGACAAATGAACATGTGGACAACATCTGCGCCTTTTTAAAACCGGGCGTTGTAGCGTTGGCATGGACGGATAAGGAAGAAGATGAGCAGTATGCCTATTCCAGGGAGTGCTATGAGGTATTAAAAAGAGAGCGGGATGCAAAGGGGCGGGAGTTTGAGATTTTAAAGCTTCCCATTCCTGAAAAGCCGGTTTTGATTACGGAGGAGGAATGCAGAGGTTTTGTATTCGAAGAGGGAGAAGATATGCGAAAGCCGGGAGAAAGATTGGCGGCGAGTTATGTAAACTTCTATATTGCCAATAACAGCATTATCCTGCCGCAGTTTGGGGATAAGAATGACAAAGAGGCGGTAGAGCTTTTAAGACAGGCTTTTCCGGAAAGAAAAATTGTGCCCGTTATGGCAAGGAGCGTGATTGTGGGCGGAGGAAATATCCACTGCATTACCCAGCAGCTTCCGGCGGGGATTGTGGAAGAAGACGACTAAAAGGAGTATGGTATATGCGGAATGTAACGGTAGCTGCAATTCAGATGCAGATGGGAAAAACCGTAGAAGAAAATATAAAGAAGGCTGATAAAATGGTGCGGCAGGCGGCTGAGGAGGGCGCAGATATCGTTTTGCTGCCGGAATTGTTTGAACGGCTCTATTTCTGTCAGGAGCGGCGGTATGAATATTATGATTATGCCCTTCCTGTCATGGAAAATCCGGCGGTCAGGCATTTTATGAAGGTGGCGGAGGAATTATCCCTTGTGATTCCCGTCAGCTTTTATGAAAGGGAGCGTAACAGGCTTTATAATTCCGTCGCGATGATTGATAAGGACGGCGCCCTTTTGGGTGTATACAGGAAAACCCATATTCCCGATGACCACTATTACCAGGAAAAGTTTTATTTTTCTCCGGGAGATACGGGATTTTTGGTATGGGATACGGGATACGGCAGAATCGGCGTCGGAATCTGCTGGGACCAGTGGTTTCCCGAAACAGCCAGGTGTCTTGCCATAAAAGGGGCGGAGCTTTTGCTTTATCCTACTGCAATCGGCAGCGAGCCTATTTTGGGAGGCGACAGCAGCGCCCACTGGAGACGTACCATGCAGGGACATGCGGCGGCAAACACCATACCGGTTATTGCGGCAAACCGTATCGGTACGGAAACGGTAGAGCCGTGTGCGGAAAACGGGGGACAGACCTCTTCCCTGACCTTTTACGGCTCCTCCTTTATGACGGATAGCACGGGAGAGATAGTAAAAAGCGCCTCTAAGGATAAGGAAGAGATTCTCCTCGCCTCCTATGATTTGGAAAGGCTTGGGAGAGAAAGGCTGGAATGGGGGCTTTTCAGGGACAGAAGACCGGAATGCTATGGGGAAATCTGCCATTGAGGGCAAAAAATAATGCAAAAATAATAGGCAAATAGTCAGCCTGAATGTTGTAAAAAGCAGAAAAGTATTGTAAAATTAAAAAGGTGTATCCGCCTCAGGCGGATTTTATAGAAAGAAAATATAGAACAGGCATGGGGGAAAGGACTATGGATATTAGAGAATTTGTAGATTTGGAAGAGCTGGAGGCAATTCAGGCGGCATGGGCAAACGCAACAGGGCTGGCAGCCATTTTTACCGATGCAGAGGGCGAGTACATTACCGGCGATTACAATTTTACGGATTTTTGTATTAAATTAACCCGGGGAAGCCAGGAGGGCATGAGAAGATGTGTGGATACGGACCAGAACGGTTTGAAGAAGGCATGTCTGGAAAAGGGATGTTATAAATGTCATGCGGGCTTGATGGATTTTGCTTATCCCATTACGATTCATGAGACCGGCGAGGTAGTTATGACCGCTATCGGCGGACAGGCGCTTCCCAGCGACCAGCCCGTTGATGAAGAGGCTTTCCGTAAAATTGCGGGGGAAATCGGTGTGGATCCTGATGTGTACATAGAAGCATTACACAGGGTGCCTACTATGCCGGAGGCAAGAATCCGGGCTTGTGCAGACTTGCTGGGAATGGTAATTGATGTTTTTGTAAACCAGAGATATCTGGATTATTCTGAAAATAGAAAAATGACAGTGTATGCGGAGAACCTGGACAAGATAAACGGTGTCATTAACCGGATTGAGGATAATTCCAAGCAGTTGACAAAGATTGCTTCCAAGGAAGGGATTTTGGCATTAAACTCCGCCATTGAAGCGGCAAGGCTGGGAACGGCAGGCGCTTCCTTCAGTATTTTGGCAAAGCAGCAGAGCGATTTATCCAAGCAGAGCGGGGAAATTTATGAACAAATTGGCAATGATATCAATACAATTTCTGAGGCTGTTTATGAGATGAACCATGCGGGAGACAAAAAAGCTTCCGAGGAACTGAAGCTGGAGGATTTGCTGTAAGCCTGGTTTAGTAATGATAGTAAAGAGATATAAATAAACCGGACTTTGGGAAGCAGGGGATTTCAGGAAGATATTAATGTTTATATTGGGAAACTACATATAGTTATACATATAGAGAGGAAATATGAGATGAAAAAATTCATAGAAGAATTTAAAGCTTTTGCCTTAAGGGGCAACGTAATGGACATGGCGGTGGGTGTGATTATCGGCGGCGCCTTTTCGGGAATCGTTACTTCCTTAACGGATAATTTCATTAATCCCATTTTAAATGTCATAACGGGACAGGTAAGATATACCTGGTCTGATGTGGCGGCGTTTGCTTCCTCATTTTTGTCGGCGGTCATTAATTTTATCATCATGGCGTTTATCCTGTTCTGCCTGATTAAGATTATCAATAAGCTGACAAGCATCGGGCACAAGGAAGAGGTCAAGGAAAAAACCACAAAGACCTGTCCTTTCTGCCAGAGTGAGATTTCCATAAAGGCGTTAAGATGCCCTCATTGTACATCGGAGCTTGAGGTTAAAGAAACGAAATAGACACAATCAAAGTGATAAAACAAAGCGGGAGAGACGTAAGGTTTCTTCCGTTTTTTTATGTAGGGATTTTATAGGAAATTATATGGCATCCTATAAATTGGGGCGGAAAACGGTTTTTATCTGCCTCTCGGATAAAGGAAAGGATGTGACAGGATGCAGTACCGTCTCTTAGTGGTGGACGATGATTTGGATATCTGTACCATGTTAAAGGAAATTTTCGAAATGACGGGCTATCTGGTGTGGACAGCCCATACGGGAGCCGAAGCACTTTGTGCGTTAAAATGGGATCCGGATTTGATTTTGCTGGATATCAATATGCCGGAAATGGACGGCATTAAGGTCTGTAAAAGAATCAGGAACCAGGTCAATGTGCCCATTGTTTTTCTGACGGCGAAAATAGAGGAGCAGGACCGGGTAAACGGGCTTATGGCAGGAGGGGATGACTATATCATGAAGCCCTTTGGCATGGACGAGCTTTTGGCAAGAGTAGCCGCCCACCTTAGGAGAGAAGAACGGGGCAGGGATAAAAAGCAGCTGAAAACCGCCGGGGAATTTCTCATCAATCTTTATGACCGCAAGGTATTTGTAGGGGAAAAGGAAATTGTTTTTACCAAAACGGAATTTGACATTATAGAATTCTTGTGCAGCAATAAGGGCAGGATTTTTGACAAGGAAACCATTTATGAAAGGCTTTGGGGCTTTGACAAGGATGGGGACAGCGCCATCATTGCGGAGCATATCAGAAGGATACGGAACAAATTTGCCAGGGCGTCGGATGTAAGCGTCATTGAAACAGTATGGGGTGTGGGATATCGATGGATATTATAGAAAAGTGGAAAATAAAATGCAGGGAAAGAGGGAAAAGAGTCAGCCTAAAGCTGGCGCTTTCCATGTATATTGCAGGGGGTATTGTGGGAAGCCTCATAGCCTGCGCCCTGGTTTTAAACTATCTGGAAAGCTGGCAGGAAATCATACGGAAGGCAGGCGGCGTTACGGAAAAGGAAGTGGTAACCGCAATGCATACGGTATATTCTCTGGAAACAACCAGGGTTCCTGATGAGGTGCTGCGGCAGCTTGCCATTTTAGATATGGTGCAGATTATTTCCGTCCTTTTCTGCATTATCACGGGGATTATTCTTGTCAGCCGCCTTTATTATAAAAAGAAGCTGGAGCTTCCCCTGGAAATTTTAAAGCAGGAGATAGAATGTATCGGCAGGGATGATTTAAATTTTGAATGTAGCTATTACAGTGGGGATGAAATGGAGGAAATATGCACGGCGTTCAACCATATGAGGCTTAAGCTCATTGAAAACCATAAAAGCATGTGGCAGCTTTTGGAAGGGCAGAGGGAATTAAACGCCGCCTTTGCCCATGATATCAGAACGCCTGTGACGGTTATGAAGGGATGCAGCCAGATGCTTTTAAGGTTTTACTCTAAGGGCAGGGTTTCGGAGAAAAAAATGGCGGAAACCCTGAAGATGATTGACAGACAGGCGGACAGACTGGAGCGTTTTTCCGATACCATGAAGGAAATCCATTCCCTGGATGAGTGGATGGTGGAAAAGAAAAAAGAAGCCTTTGGAAAAGTGATGGACAGGCTTTCGGATAACCTTCGGGGAATGGCAAAAGAGGGCATGGAGGTCCTTGTGACCTTTGAAGGGGAACGGGAGGAAATCCTGTACTGCGATGTACATCTGATTGAAGAGGTGGCGGACAATCTGTTTTCCAACGGCATAAGGCATGGAAGAAAAAAGCTTGAGCTAAAGGGAAATCTATGGGAGGGAAAGCTGTATCTTTATGTAAAGGATGACGGACCGGGCTTTTTGGGGGAAGCCAGAGAGAGAGCCATGCGTCCTTATTTTACCACGGACAAGGAGCATTTCGGCATGGGACTTACCATCTGTAAAACCTTGTGCGCAAAGCATGGAGGGGATTTGGAGCTGACTAATTCCATTGAGGGCGGCGCAATCGCATGCGCTATTTTTAAAATAGGGAAAGAATAGGGAAATGGCATTTATGATTGCCTTGAAGCGGATGAAAATCCGGAATGGAAAGGAGCTTTTATAGATGGAGACGGAAATCAGGCTGGAAGGAGTTTGTAAATATTATGGGAAGAAGCAGGCGCTTAATGATGTGACACTGACCATTCCTTCGGGGATGTTCGGGCTTTTGGGGCGCAACGGGGCGGGAAAGACGACCCTGATGAAGATTCTTGCCACCCTGCATAAGGCGGATGGGGGAACGGTAAGCATATGCGGGGTGGATGTAAAAAACAGCGCCCAAATCCGCAGTATGACGGGATATCTGCCCCAGGATTTTTCCATGTACGGGAATATGGGGGCTTATGAGGCAATGGACTATCTGGGCGCTTTGTCCGGCTTATCGAGGAAGGAAAGGAAGGAAAGGATTCCGGCGCTTTTGGAGAAGGTCAATCTTTCCCGCAACTACCGCACTAAAGTAAAGGCGATGTCCGGGGGGATGAGAAGGCGGCTGGGAATTGCCCAGGCGATTTTAAACGACCCCAAAGTATTAATCGTAGACGAACCGACAGCCGGACTTGACCCTGAGGAGCGGGTGCGTTTCCGCAATCTTCTCTGCGAAATTGCGGAGGAAAGAATTGTCATTTTATCCACCCATATTGTAGGGGATGTGGAGGCAACCTGTGAAAATATTGCGGTGTTGGACGAAGGGAGCTTAAAGTTTGCAGGAACGGTGGAAGGACTTTTAAAAATGGCAGAGGGCAGAATTTATACGGCGGAGGTTTCCCGTATGGAGCTGGAAAAAATAAAAAAGGAGTACATTGTCACGGGGATGCTGACAAAGGGCAGTATGGTGGACGTCAGGTTCGTGTCAAAGGAAAGCCCTTTTGAGGGAGCCAAAAGCTGTGCGCCAAGCGTGGAGGACGCTTACTTATATCTGATGAACGGGAAAGGCGGGGAGACGGTATGATATTTGATTTAATCAGGCAGGAATGTGCCATGTGGCTCAAAAGCATTGTGTTCTACGCCTATGTGGTCATTCTGGTCGTATTTTATATGTCCCAGATGGAAGGCGGACTGCTTATCGGCAGACCGGAGCCGGACGGGGAGTCCTACGGGTATACGTATTCCGATGATGAAGCCCTTATTATGGACAGCGCGCTAAAGGATTTGTTTTGCGACTATATGAGCGGAAGGAATTTTGTGACCTATCCCGTGGGATTTTACAAGGAGGTAACCCTGTCGGAGAGTGGGCGGGAACAGATTGCATCGTGTATTTCCAGACTCTGCGGCATGAGCCGGGAGGAATGGGAGCAGGCGTGGGCAGAATATGATGCGGGATATTCCGTGGAATACGACGAAGCCGGCAGGGAAGTGGTAGAGGAAAAGGTGCCCTGGCCCATTGTGACGGCTCCCGGCATGACCTATGAAGAATTTGAGGGCATCATGGAAGAAGTGGACGTTATTTTAGGACGGGGCAGCGCTTACGGGAAAAATGAACTGTGGGAGCACGCAGTGGTAGAGATGACCTATGAGCAGGCGCTTTCGGAATATGAGGATATCCTGTATAAGGATAAGGTCAGCGGCGCTTACGCCAGGCTTTATTGCGATTATATCGGGATTATGCTGGGACTGCTGCCGGTTTTCTTTAGCGCAGCCAGGGTACTGCGGGATAAGCAAAGCAGGGTAAAAGAGGTTATCTATGGGAAGAAGGCAAAAACGGCTGAAATTGTGTGCTCCAGGTATTTTGGGATTGTGATTATGATATTCCTGCCCGCATTGCTTCTTTCCGTCCTGCCCATGTCAAAGGCGGTGTACGTTGCGAAAATGGCAGGGGTAGGAGCTGATTATCTCGCTTTCCCAAGGTATGCCGCAGGCTGGCTTTTGCCTACCATCCTGTTTGTGACGGCGCTCGCCTTTGCCATTACGGAGCTGACGGAAAGCTTTTTATCAATCTTAATCGGCACGGCGGTATGGTTTTTGGCAATTTTTACAACCCAAAGCTTAAAGTGGGCAGGCTGGAACCTGGTTCCCAGGTTTAACGCCTTAGGGGAGTACAATCTGTTTTCCCACTTGTTTTCCCAGCTTGTGAAAAACAGGATATTCTATACCATAGCCTCCCTGGCGCTTTTGGGCGGTATCATGATTATTTATGAATTAAAGAGGAAAGGAGCCATCAAACATGGAAAGGTTTCTGAAAATCTCGGCGGTTAATTTCAAATATAACCTCTTTCCCCACCTGCTTGTCAGCGTCCTTTTGTGTCTGGCTGCCCCGCTGTTTATGGGGACCGGGAATTTAGACGCTTACCGGGTGGCAAAGGTTATGGAGGCATATGTGGCTTTAACGGGAATCATTTTGCTCGTCCCCGTATTTATGCCGGATATGAATCAGGATATCAGGGATTTGACCGCCAGTAAGCGGATGCCCATGTACCGGCTTCACATAATCAGGACCCTGTGGTCGGTATGGTTCCTTTCGCTTATCAGTCTGGGATTCCTTGGGTTTCTGAAAGGGGGAAACTGTGATTTTGATTTTTTTCAAATGTTTTATACCGTTATGGCAAACGCTTTGTTTCTGGGCGGGCTGGGTATGTTTGTCTTTGCCCTCTTCGACCAGGCGGTCTTTGCCTACATGATTCCCCTGGTATACTATGTGGTAAATTTTGGCGGACGTAAGCACCTCGGAAGCTTTTATCTCTTCTCCATGCAGATGGGACATTTTACGGAAAAGCATTATCTTTTTGCAGGGGGCGTGGTTTTGACTGCCGCCGCAATTTTAACCAGAAAAATTGCAACCGGATTCTCTCTTTCTTTGTGTTATAATAAAGAAAAAGCTGTTTTATAGAAAGGCGGAAAGAGGGGATTTTGATGGATTTGGAGGATGTATTTGGTTTCATACTTGTCATAGGGCTGATCATAACGCCGTTTATCCTGCTTGTAATGGATGTGGTTTTGGGACTTAAAAAACGGAAAAGCCTGATTTTTGAAGTGATAGCCTTTTTAGTGGGAGCAGGCTATATGGCGTTATGTTGGGCGTTGTGGAGTCCTATCATATACAGCCAGCCCATTTATATCCCCACGCTGTTTGCTTCCGCCCATGAACCCATAAGCCGGGAGCATATGCTGACTCTTGCCGTTATTGCAGTTGTAGGGTTTTTGGCATATCTGGTTTTAAAATATGCCAAAAGACATCTTCCGCCTCTTGCCAAGGTGTTTTGCATCGGGGGAATTTATGGCGGAGTCATAGTCAACGTGCTGTTTTTAATCCAGCTGCTTTGCGGTGCAAGACCTGAGGGTATTTCCGCAGGAAAGTTTATCAGTGAAAATGCAGTATATATTTTATGCGAGTGTATTGTCCCGGTTCTGTTTCTTATCCATGTGGGGTGTATGTTTTATGGTTTTGTCAGATGTCAGGCGGAGGAGCAGGAAAAAATCCGATATGAAGAAAACGGCTTCCTTGCCGCCTGCAACCGGTTTTTGTGCAAGGGCGCAAATCTGTATTGGGCGGCTTTTCTTGCCATGGTGCCCCTTTATGGAGTCGTTATCTGCATTTTATGCCTTTTCGGGCAGAAACCGGACAGCATTATCAAGGCGTTTACCCAGACAAGCGACTGGATTTTGTCAGGGGAGATTGCGCCGCCGCCCGTGGAATATGACGCCCATTATCTTTGTACGGTTTCCCTGCGTGGACACAGGCGGCTGGTAAAACCTTTACGCTACGGCGTAAGGAGAGGAAATCGGATTGTGGTCAACAGGCAGCTTTGCGTGGCAAATGCCTTTGAACAGCTTTTGCAGGAACGCACGCCCCGTTTCCACAGGGCGGTCAGGCATTTCTATGATACCTATGGCTATCCCATATCCAAATGGATTACAACCCCCTTTAGCGCAGATGTTGTATACCTGGTTATGAAGCCCTTAGAGTGGATGTTTGTGCTGGTTTTGTATCTCTTTGACGAGAAGCCGGAGAACCGGATTTGCAGCCAGTATCTGCCAAAAGGGTGGAAAAAAGAGTTTTCCGGTGGTAGAATGTAAATAAAATATTTACAGGATGCAGCAGGAGGATTCAAAATGTCAAGGAATGATTTTTGGAAAAAAGCAGGTTGGTTTGTTGTATCGCTTTTACCGGCGGCGCTTTCCCTTATTTTACAGTTTGGCGCAGCCTTTGTATTTATGTTTTTGGTTGCTTTCTATATTGGTTTTACCCAATATGACGCAGGGATGAGCCAGATGCAGATAATGGAGCTGGTACAAAATACTTATATGGAAAATCTGACGTATGTGGTTGCCATATATCAGGTTGTAGGGCTTTTAGTATTCGGACTTTGGTACTATCTGGCGTATGGAAGGAAAAAAAGACCGGTGGAAGCGGAGAAACCGGGGATAAAGGGAATCGCCCTGGTTGTGTTTCTGGGCTGCTTTTTACAGGTGTTTATCAGCGGTATGCTGGGACTTATCAGCGGACTGTTTCCGAATCTGATGAAGCATTATGCGGATATGATGGAATTGGCAGGAATTATGGAAATGGGTCTTTTGACTTTTATTACTACCGTTATTCTGGCTCCTATAGGAGAAGAGCTATTATGCAGGGGGATTATTTTCAGGCTGGCAGGAAAGGTTACTCCCAAATTCTTTGCGGCTAACTGCATCCAGGCGCTTGCTTTTGGTATTATCCATGCCAATCTGGTACAAGGCGCCTATGCCTTTTTCCTGGGGCTGTTTTTAGGATATATTTATGGAAAATACAAAAATATCTCGGTCTGTATGCTGCTGCATGGCGTTATTAACTGTTCCTCCTATTTTGTCGGCTATTTGTGGGAGCTTCTTCCCAAAAGCCATGAATTGACAGGCGTCGCATTGATATGCGCTTTGGCGTTAGTATTTATGCTGTTGATTATGAAGCTTTTGGGGAAAATAAGACCTGTAGAGGAAAAACAGGATGTAGTTCCCTGTTAAAGGCAGCCGCAAAGACCGTTACGAAATATTGTAAAGGCTATTATAAAAGTTGTTGTAAAAGTTATTGTAAAAGTCATTATAAAGCGTAAAGCTCTATAGTGGCTTTTTTGTTATGAAAAGAATGGGATGAAGAACGGGATATAAAGGCAATGTGCATAGTAAGCCCCAAACACTGACATACTAAACAAAAAAGAAAAGAACGTTTTGAAAAGCAGGCGGAGTAAGGAGGAGTCAGATGGAGAAAAAGGTTACATTGCCAATTACCGATGAAAACGGCTGTTATGAAATCCGTCTGGAAAGTATCGGGGGACTGGGCGCTAATTTATGCGGAAAGATGTTAGGGGAACTGGGAGTGAAATATTTAGGCTTAAACAGCGCCAGCTTTTCCAGCTACGGTTCGGAGAAAACGGGGACGCCTGTAAAGGGTTATATCCGTTACAGCGGATGGGAAACCGAGATACGCATCCATTCCCCTATTAAAATGCCACACCTTCTGGCGGTATTCCACAGCGCCCTTTTGACGGATCCTTCTGTTTTGGAGGGCTGCGGAAGCTATACCGATATCGTTATCAATACGGTAAACGAAAAAGAATGGAAAGAACTGACGGCTGCGGAAAAAACAACGGAGCAAGCGTCAGAAATCGCATCGGAAGGCGTAGGGGAAGAGGCGGCGAAAAGAGCGGCAAAAAGCTATCACGGCGTTTATCTTGTGGACGCCCAGAAAATCGCCATGGAAACCAAATCAAGGGTAAATGTAGTCATGCTTGGCGCTATGGCGCGGGTTATGGGCTTTGTGGATTTGAAGGATTTGAATGCCATATGTGAAGCGTCCCTGGGAAGAAAATACCCCGCCGCCCTTGCAGGGAACTTAGAGGGAATAAAACGGGGATTTGAGGAGGTAAGTCTGCTAAAAGAAGGGATTGCGGCAAAGAACGGGGATAAGCGGAAGGATAAAAATTCTGAAAGGAAAAGGAGAGGGGAAGAAAAGAAAGAGATCAGCCCGGATATTCCCGTCTGGGGTTATGAAACGGCTCCCATAGGCGGTATCAATCCTTGTTACGGAAACAGCGTGGTCAACGACCTGTCTCCCTCCAGACAAGGGTATTTTCCCATATTTATCCCTGAAAAATGTATTAACTGCGGTCTGTGCGCCACAGCCTGCCCCGATATGGTGTTCCAGTTCCAAAAGGGAGAATTTAAGGGCAGGGAAATGATGATAAACAAGGGACTGGACTATTACCATTGTAAGGGTTGTCTGCGGTGTGTGGATGTGTGTCCGGTGCAGGCTTTGGTAAGCGGCGTGGAAGCGGAGCATCCTCACAAGGAATATTTTATGCCCTGCCAGACGCTTTTAAGAAGTCCGGTAAATTATGAAAAAGCGGGACCGGACGGCTATGTGACGTCAGAATCCTATTTGACGGAGAAACGCATGAAGGGAGGAGAGGTTTAAGATGCAGGAATGTGAACAGGTAATGGAGTTTGCCGGTGGGAACGAAATGGCTGCCACGGCAATCCGGCAGATAGGCTATGATTTGATGGGGTATTATCCCATTACCCCTTCCACCCAGATTGCGGAAAATCTGGATTTGATGAAAGCGGAGGGAAAGACGGATTTGATAATGATTGCCGCAGAGGGGGAACACAGTGCGGCGGGTATCTGTTACGGCGCGGCTGTAGGCGGAGGAAGGGTTATTAACGCCACAAGCGCCAACGGACTGCTTTATGCCCTGGAGCAATTCCCTGTCCAGTCGGGGACCAGATATCCCATGGTCATGAATGTAGCGTGCAGGACCGTGTCGGGACCTCTTTCCATCAAGGGGGACCACAGCGATATCATGTATCTTTTAAATTCAGGGTGGCCCATTCTCTTTGCCCATTCTGCCCAGCAGGTTTATGATTTTAACCTTGTGGCGCTGAGGCTGGCGGAGACGGTCAGGCTGCCTGTGGCGGTTGCCTACGACGGTTTTTTTACCAGCCACCAGAAAAGAAGGTGTATGCGATTTGGACGGGATGAGGACGTTAAGGATTTTATCGGCGAAAAAAAGGAGCCTTATCCCTTTTTGGATTTAGAACACCCCATAACCGTCGGGGCTTATATGAATGAGCCGGATTTAATCAATAACCGCTATCAGATTGCCCTTGCCATGGAAGAAGTAAAAAGGATTCTGCCGGGGATTTTTGCAGAATACGGCGCCCTTAGCGGGAGAAATTATGAGTGGTGCGAGGGCTACTGTCACGAAGACGCCGAAACAATCCTGGTGCTTTTGGGTTCTTCCTTCGACACGGCGATGACGGCTGTGGACAGATTGCGTAAGCAGGGGAAAAAGGCGGGGATTCTTACGTTGGAAGCCCTGCGCCCTTTTCCGGGATGGGAGGTAGCAAGAAAGCTGTATCATGCTTCCCACATTCTCATAGCCGACAGGCAGGACAGCTACGGGGCAGGCGGCGGCAATCTCTCCCTGGAAATACGTGCCGCCCTGCAAAAATACGGTGGCATGGGAAAGGTAAAGAATCTTGTCTACGGCTTGGGCGGCAAGGATTTTTATGTTGAGGACGCCCTTGCCATGTTTGAAATAGCGGAAAGCGGGGAGGAAAACCAACCTGTTTACTATGGTGTGGAAAAAGGAAAGCCCGAAAAGGCGGGAATGAAGGAACCCCCGTTTTTTGCCCCGCTTACCAGGGATAAAACCGGGATTTTAGCGACAGTTGTAAAGGAAGAAGAAAATGATGGAA
>N._stephensi_709_foregut__coassemble_266_pt1 | contig 21044 bp, 17 predicted proteins | sample N__stephensi_709_foregut__metabat2_low_PE_012 | metagenome-assembled genome bin N | reverse complement strand
ATTGAAAGAAAAATATTTGTGTTGTATATTAATATATGTGTTCTGCATATGGCAGGGTTTTATTACAATTTAACAGCGAAGCGTGGCTCAGCTTGGTAGAGCGCTGCGTTCGGGACGCAGAGGTCGCAGGTTCAAATCCTGTCGCTTCGATTATGAGGAGGGCTGACTTAATGAATTTTAGGTTGGTTCTTTTCTTTTACAGAATATCCGGCTGGTTATGTCTGTAATACAAAAGCAGAGATTAATGGATATCTTTTCATGTACAAGGAGCAGGAATATGGAACAGTTTGTTAATATAATTTTAGGGTCAGGTTCTCCCAGGAGAAAAGAATTGTTTGAACGGGCAGGCATTGATTTTACCGTTATGAAAAGTGATGCGGAAGAAAAGGTTACAAATACCGTTCCTGATAAAGTCGTTATGGAGCTTGCCGCCCGGAAAGCAGAGGCGGTTAAAAAAGAGTTGGTGGATAAAGGATTGCCGGACAGGGAATTTTCAGACAGGGGAACATTGATTGTGGGAGCGGATACCATCGTTGTCCTTGGAGAAAAAATCTTGGGAAAGCCACGGGATGAGGAGAACGCTTTGGAGATTCTTATGTCTTTATCGGGAAAAAGCCATTTTGTTTATACGGGAGTATGCGGTATTTATTTGGATAAAAAGGGAAATATTGTTGAAGAAAAATGTATTTGCTTTGCTGAAAGGACGGTTGTGGTCATGTATCCGTTCATGGAAGAGGAAACAAGGGCATATATTAAGACAAAGGAACCCATGGATAAGGCGGGAGCCTATGGTATTCAGGGAGTGGGGACGTTGCTTGTCCGGGAAATACAGGGAGATTATAATAATGTAGTGGGATTTCCTTTAGGAGCATTTTTCCGTCTGGGTTGTCAGAAGAATTTCTTTCGATTATAATGATAACTAACTATAAATATGGGGACGGCTTATGGCAGAAGAAAGATATGTGGAGCTGGATATTGCCAAAGGAGCAGGCATACTATTTGTTATTTTGGGACACATCCAGTATATCAGCGAAAATTTCCGCAATTTCATTGTGGCATTCCATATTCCCTTGTTTTTTATCATTGCCGGAATGTTAATTTGCATTCACGAGGAAGACAAAAAAAGTCTGGCGAAAACGGTTATGAAAAAAAGCAGGTCTATTTTGCAACCGTATTTTATTTTCAGTCTGATTTTTATCGTTGCCCAATATGAAGCCTACCGCATCGGAAGCTCTATTACGCTGGAATTGGTAAAGCAGAATATATATTTGACCTTTATTTTTTACGGAATGTCTGTAATATGGTTTTTGGGGGCGCTTTTTACCGGAGAAATGGCATTTTTGGTTGTTATAAAATGTTTTAGAAAAAAATGGACGCCCCTGGTGTTGGTTGTTTGGATGGTAATAAGCTGCATCGCTAACAGGGCGCTGCAATATTACAGAGGTGTTTACGGGAATTTTCCTTATATGAATTATCTTGCTTATTTTTTGCAAATGATAATCCGTATCGGAATTATTGCATTCTTTATAGGTCTGGGATTTTATTTCTGGACAATCAGGCAAAGAATAAAGATTTCTTCTTTGTCAGCAGGTCTTTTAGGGGCAGCAGGTCTTTTGGCAACTGTTTTTATCAGCCGTTTCAATGGCGGGGTGGACTTGCACTATATGGTATTCCACAATGAATTATTATATTTTTGCGGGACCATTACAGGTAGTATCGGCGTGCTGGGGATTTGTTATGGATTAAAGGATTTTATAAAATTTCCCCTTTTGAAAATATTGGAATTTTATGGGAAAAATTCCCTGATTGTTATGCTGACCCATGTTGATACCTATTTGATGTATGCATCCACTATTGTCGTTATGCATTTTAATAAGGACATTTTGGACTATCAAGGAAATATCAGATTTTGTGTGGAGCTGTTTTTATTGGTTACGATTGTAGAGGCGGTTGTGATTGTGGTAGTAAACCGTTATTTTCCATGGATGGTGGGAAAAAGGCGAAGGAGAAAATGAATGGATATTATACGGAAGTTTAATGAGTTTGATATGAAACGGGTCATGCGTATCTGGTATGACGGGAATTTGGAAGCCCATGATTTTATTGATAAGGATTATTGGGAGCGGAACTTTGGATATGTGAAACGGTCTTTGCCCGAATCAGAGGTATATGTATATGAAATTGACGGGTATGTAGTAGGATTCGTAGGTATTGATGAAGGTTATATAGCAGGGCTTTTTGTTGATAAAGAGTATAGAGGGGTTGGAATCGGGACAAAGCTTATAGATTATGTAAAGGAACTGTATGATTTCTTTACCCTTCACGTATTTGAGAATAACTATGGTGCGGTAACCTTCTATGAAAACAGAGGACTTATTAAAAAGGAAGAAAGCGTTCATGAGGACTTGGGAGAAGTAGAATATCTGATGTATTACCGCAGGAAAAAAGAGGAGTAACCTATTGGCAAAAAAAAATGACGGATTTATCATGCAGGCGGGGATTCTCGCTATGGCAGGTATTATCTGCAGGATTATCGGAATTTTATACAGAAGTCCTTTGGCGGCGGTTATCGGGGATGAAGGAAACGGATATTACGGTTCGGCGTATAATATTTATACCATTATTCTATTAATTAGTTCTTATTCGATTCCTTCAGCGATTTCAAAAGTAATTGCGGGGAGGCTGGCATTAAAGGAATACAGAAATGCCCAAAGGATTTTTCATTGTGCATTTATTTATGTGATTGTTGTAGGGGGCTTTGCCAGTCTGTTTGCTTTTGTTGCGGCGGGTTTTTTGGTGGAAGAAAACGCTGCCAATGTATTACGGATTTTTGCGCCTACGATTTTCTTTTCCGGTCTGTTAGGCGTACTGCGGGGATATTTTCAAGCGCATAAAACCATGGTCCAGACGTCCTTATCCCAAATACTGGAACAGATTTTAAATGCGGTTATCAGTATTTTAGCCGCTTATCTGTTGAAACAGGCGGTAATAGATAAAGATTTAACAACCCAGGCAATTTATGGAGCCATGGGAAGCGCCTTGGGAACCGGGGCGGGGGTTTTGATTGCCCTGGCGTTTATGTGGCTGGTCTACGGCATGAACCGGAAGATTATTGCAAGAAGAATCAGACGGGATAAAACTGAAGAGATTCTAAGTTATCAGGAAATATTTAAGATTATTTTCTTTTTGGTAACGCCTTTTATTTTGAGTACCTTTATTTATAATTTCAGTACATCTTTGGATGAAACTATTTACAGGAAAATATTGAAGCTGGTAAAAGATGTGGATGTTTCCCAGATTGCTACATGGTATGGAATTTATTCCGGAAAAGCGGTGGTTATTTCCAATATTCCCATTGCTATTGCATCCGCAATGTCAGCGGCTATGATTCCCAGCATTTCGGGAAAATTTGCAACAGGGGATATAAAAGGAACAAGGGCTAAGGTGCATACAGCCATTTTAACCACTATGCTGATTGCAATTCCCGCTGCGGTAGGAATCGGCGTTTTGGCAAAGCCGGTAGTCAGCTTTCTTTTTCCGGGACAGACCTCTTTGGATATGGCGGCAGGACTTCTCAGGGCTTTGAGTATAACGGTAGTTTTCTATTCTCTTTCTACCTTGACGAATGCTGTTTTGCAGGGAATTGGAAGAGTAAATATTCCGGTTATCAATGCAGCCGTTGCCTTAGCGGTACAAACGATAGTATTAGTCCCCTGCTTATGGTTTACGAATTTAAATTTATACAGCCTTGCCATTGCGACCATTGTATATTCCCTGCTGATGTGCATTTTAAACGGAGCTGCGGTCCGAAAGAGTCTAAATTACAGGCAGGATGTTTTAAAAATATTTATACTGCCGGCAATAGCATCTATTGTTATGGGTGCAGCGGCTTACGGGACTTATACAGGATTATTCAGTCTGATAGAAAGCAATGTAATTTCCCTTATATTTGCAGTTATTGTAGGGGCGGTTATTTATGGAATACTGATTTTAAAAACAGGGGTGCTGAAAAGAGATGATATTCTGGCGATGCCAAAGGGGAATAAATTGGCAGGGATGCTGGAAAAGCTGCATTTAATATAAGAAAGAAAAGTTATTAAAAATCATATATGTGGAAAAGGTAAGAAAGAATCCTTTTCCACATATTCATTTTTTGGAATAAAAAATCGCAAAGTGTAAATTAATTAATTTATTGACAGTGGGAAAAATGTATATTAAAATATATAAAAATCTGATAATAATAAAATAAGATAAAAAATGGTAAAAGAGGAAACTGTCCATGGGAAAAATAAATGAAAGAGGCGCAGGTAGAAAGCCTGCCTTATCCAAAGAACAATTGGAAGAAATCAAAAAGCGCCGTAACAGAGGAGAAAGTGTTACAGCGTTAGCGAAGGAATATGGAATTTCCAGACAGGCTTTATCCGGTTATTTAAATAAAAAAGAATCCGATACAGAAATAATCTGCCGGACCCTTCATAAGTGGGCACAGTTGAATCAACAATTTCGCAATGTCAATGTAAGGGAGTACACCATGCGTATGGATTTTATGTGGGAGGATGAATGTTGTACGGAAATCCTGATAGATTTCAGGGAGCAGAAGGTTGCGATTCAAAATGAAACGGATGATTTGCTGCACCGGGCATTTGGGATAAAAGCAAAGCCTACCTGGGAAGATTTTGAGGAATTTCTGGAGAGCCGGTGTTTTCCCAGGACCAGGGAAGGGATTTCCCTCATTTTAGAAGATTTGGAATTGGATTTTTATGATCCGCTTTCCATTGTGGAAAAGACCCAGGGCAGAATGGCGGAGGATATGCAATGGCTTAAAATCTGGTATCTGGCGCCTGAGGAAGAAAGCAGAAATTATCAATAGAAAATTCATCTTATGGGAATGGCTGAAGAATGGAAAAGAGGCTGTAGGAAAGGTCGGTTTGGATGGAAGCAAATGTTGTTGAAATAGAAAAAGACCATATTTTAACCGGGAGCGGATACTCTTCCAAGGGCAACCAGCTAAAATGGGAGCTGGACGGTTATTGGTATAAAGCGGATGCCTTTGGGTTTGAAAGTCTTTCGGAAATCGTTGTTTCCCGGCTGTTACGATATTCAAATATAGAAAACTTTGTGCATTATGAGCCGGTTATCATTCATTATAAGGGGAAAAGCTACCGCGGCTGCGGGAGCAGGAATTTTCGTGGGGAAAAGGAAGAGCTGGTAACCCTGGAGCGGTTGTCGAGACAATATACCGGGTTTGGACTGGCAAAAGAGCTGGGACGGATTTCGGATGTAAAACAGCGGATTTTATATGTGACGGAACTGGTGGAAAATGTGACGGGTCTGGGGGAATTTGGAAAATATCTTACGAAAATGCTGGAGATAGACGCTTTCTTTTTAAACGAAGACAGGCATACAAATAATATTGCGCTTCTCTATGATTCCGAAAGCAGAGAATACGGCTTCTGCCCCTTTTTTGACATGGGACTGTCGCTTTTTTCCGATACCAGGGAAGCTTATCCCCTGGAAAAGGACTTTGAGGCGTGTAGAAAAATCATTACGGCAAAGCCCTTTAGCAGAGATTTTGATGAACAAATGGATGCGGCAGGGGAATTATTTGGCGGCTGTTTAAAATTTCATTTTTCATCCAAAATACTGACAGATATTTTGAATGAAATGAAAGCCTTCTACCAGAAGGAAGAAATAGAAAGGGTAGAAGGTGTGTTGCGGAATCAAATGCGGAAATACCAGTATATGTTTCATCCGCCTAGTCGCAAATAATTTCCAGATATCCCTTAATATTGGCTTTATCAATTTCCGGCATAATCCCGTTATTGGGGTCATAATATTTGCCGTCGTAGCCCACCAGATAATGGCTGAACCTCCCCAGGTTTTCCATGATGATACAGCACTTGGGAAGTTCCACTTCTTTCCCTCTTGTATAAATAATCCTATTGGAATGTCTGATTCCCACATAGTCTAAGGAAGGAACGATTTTTGCCATATTTGCCTGCCATTCCCGGCAGTGCATGACATTGCTGGCTTCTTCAATGGTAATGCCTGCAATCATGGCAAAGCAGGTCTGTCCGCACAGACCGTCCCAGGGCTGAATGATAATATTCATACTGTCGATTCTGCGGATGGGATTTTCATAGGAATAAGGACCGGATTCCAGCTCACAGCTATCCTTTCCATTTACGGAAAATGTGACGGGATAGTAAGTATTTTCCACAAGGCCCTCCGCCTGCTCATCCGTCAGGGGGATATTGTAATAACCGTTTTTCAAAGGGGAAAGATTGCAGTCAAAGGCGTTGCCGTCATTGATTATGACATGTACGGGAATCCTCCCCACGTTATCCTCGCAGATTTCCCATACATTAAAAGGAATGGTAATGTATTTCTTTTCCGCATCATTTAAAAATTTACCCTCAAAAACATACTCCATAGCGAATACCTCTCTTAAATTAGTATAACAGCCCGGTCATTGCGCCTATAACCTAAAAGTGTATGTAATCCGGTTTCTGTCAGGATGGGATTTTGACAAAGCTGTTATTTTAAATTATAGCAAGATAGAAAAGCAAGTTCCAGTCCTATTTCATAAAATCCCCCACATTATCACTTGTTACCTTGGAATAAGGCAGATAAATGTATCTGTCATTCTGAAATTCAATTTCATCCAGCCCGTTTTCGGAAATAAGGGCAACAGCCAGCTTTGCCATTGCCTCCGCCTGTCCCTCTTTATCGTTGTATACGGTTCCTGCCAGTTCTGCGTCCAGAACTGCCGTTAAGCCGACATCCGTGCCGTCAATTCCAAAAAAGACAGGCAGTGCGGATTCAGTGTAGTTTAGTTTTTTATAGGCATCAATAGCGCCCAGCGCCATATCATCATTGTTTGACAGGACAAGCTCAATCTCGTTCTGATGCTGTCCAATCAGCTGCATCATTCGGTTTTGTGCCTGTGCGCGATTCCAGTTAGCAATTCCAAATCCCAGCTTTTCAAGTTGGATACCGCTGTTTTGCAAAGTATTTACGGCGCTTTCCGTTCTGATAATGGCGTCCTGGTGGTTTGGCTCCCCTTCCAGTACCACGTATTGGATTTTTCCATCCCTGTTGCGGTCTATCCGGTTGTCCGCCAGAATAGCGTCCGCAGCCAATTCGCCCTGTAGATTGCCGGATTGCTTTGCATCCGCCCCTACATAATAAAGCTCATCCCAGCGCATCATATCTTCCGCTACGGGTTCCCGGTTAAAAAAGACAATGGGAATATCATTTTCCCGGGCAAGGTCGATAATTTCCGAAGGATCTGTCCTGTCTACCAGATTAACAAAAAGAATATTGCAGCCAGCATCAATCAATTCCTTTACCTGGTCGTCCTGCGTCCGCTGGGAACCGGCTGCATCGCGGACGGCAATAGTAATCTCAAAATCATCGCTTCCCTGCAGGTCAAGCTGTTCTTTGAGGCAGACGTTTAACTGGCTTAGAAAGGTATCGCTCTGGTTATAATAGGTTATTCCCACATAAAGTCTGTTTTCAGCTTTAGCCGGTTGTTTCCCGCAGGCACATAAAAAGCATATACCCACAAAAAGAAAAATATTTAAAATTCGTTTTTTGGCTGTTTTCATGGGAAAGCACTTCCTTTCTTGAGGTTTTGTAATGAAACGAAGGAATTACTGGCTCATGGTAAAAATAATTTCCTGGTTTTGGGGAGAAAACAATTCCTCCCGGTGGATAACGGCAAAGGAAACCGTTCCATTCTTCATTTTATAAAAGTAGCGTTCAAGCCTGTCCGCAGTTTCGGTCAGACTTTGATAGCCCACATTAAATTCGTCAGGAACAATCAGACATTCGGCAATTCCCGTATCAAGATAGTAGATTGCTTCTGTAGAATTTCCAATTCCGTAGATTAAGGCGCCGTGAAGATTGTTGTACACGGAACATTCCCCGGCGACAGCCAGGCTGTCATCGTCAAGGGCAATGACAATATCTGCCTTTGGCTGCATTTCCAAAGCGGCTTCTTTATTTTCTTCGTAAGCGCCGGCAACAGACCAGCAAATTTCGGCGCCTGTATCCTTTAAAGCATCCTCAACACCCTGCCTGCGGTGGGCGGAAGCCTCCGAGTCGGGGTTTTCCGCTATAATGCCCAGGGTTTTTCCCTCAATATTTCCGTTATAATCCTTTAACAGTTCCTCTGCTAACGCCTGCCCCATGGCATAGTTATCCGGTTTTATAACCGGAAAGACAGATACTTCCCCGTCATTGACAGTAGCACACTCTACAAGCATAACAGGAACTTTATTCCTGACTTTTCTCAAAAGCCGTTCCCCATCGGCACAGGAAACAGGCTGTATAATGACTGCATCCGCTCCATTTTCGATTTCATCCTGGATGATGTCTATTTCTTCTTCCATCGTTGTGATATTTCCGGTATTGACAATAAAAACCTCAACCTCTTTATCCTGTGCCGCCATTTTAAGTCCGTACTTAAAAGCAGACCATTGATTGTCATCGGAATTTTGGACAATAACGGAAATTTTTTGAAGGTCCCTGCCGTTTTTTTCCCGAACCATAATAACAGCCACTATAATGACCATAAGCCCTAAAGCTATTTCAGATAAAATAAATAATTTTTTGCTATTTTTCATTCTCTATTTCCTTATCAAAAATTTCTTTCCGGCTGAATATATACCCTTTCTCCAGAATTTCACGGTTTTCCTCGGTATAAATAACCGCCGGAATACAGATGGAAACGGTTGTGCCTTCGTCCAGTTCGCTTTCGATTTTAAGTCCGTATTCCTTTCCAAAAAGAATCTGGATACGGTTATTGACATTCATAAGACCGACGCCTGAACCGTGTTTATGAACCCGGTTGCCGTTTGTCAGCAGAAGGCTTGCATCCTCTTCGGACATACCGATGCCGTTATCCGTTACGGAAAGGATAATGCTTTCGTCTGTCAGCTTTCCGGTCACTTTAATTTCCCCACAGTCGTCCATACTGTTGATTCCGTAATTGATGGCGTTTTCGAGTATAGGCTGCAGCACCAGCTTTACGGTACAATAGGAATATAGCTCTTCCGCTATATCAAAGGAAAAAGAAAAGGCGTTTTTGTAACGGATTTTCTGTATATTCATGTAGCTTTGTGCATGCTGTACCTCATCCTTGATGTGAATGACGGTATGCCCTTTTGAAAGGCTGATGCGAAAAAGCTTTGCCAGTTCAGATATCATAAATACCGCATCGTCGTTTCTTTCCCCTTCCACCATCCAGGTAATGGAATCTAAGGCGTTATATAAAAAGTGCGGGTTAATCTGACTTTGTAAAGCATCCAGTTCACTCTTCCGTCTTTCGTTCTGCTCTAAGACAATTTCCTGCATAAGTGTGTCAATCTGTTCATAGGAATGTTGGATGGAATGACCGAGGTGTCTGATTTCCTGGGATCCGCCAATATAAATTTCCGGTTTTTCCCCCGCTTCATATTCCCTTACCGAATCATCCAGCTTTAAAATAGGGGTGGAAATCTTTAAAGAAACGATTTGGTTTACTAACGCCAGCATCATCGTCATTAAAAGCATGAGGATAAGAATAAAATACCGGATGTTGTACATATCATGAGTAAAGGTGGAATCCGGAAGCACCCCGACTAATTTCCATCCCGTATAGCTGATGGTATTGACAATGATTGTCCGGTGATTTCCTTCAAAAATATCGTCATAGACGCCATCCTTATATTTTGCAACTGCTTCACTGTTTTCATGAAATATACCGTTGCCAATCTGCATTTGTTTTGTATGGTAAATAATCTGTCCGTTGCTGTCGCATAAATAGTAGTATTGCCCGTTATTGGATGTATTGATTTGGTTCATCAGACGGGAAATGCTGCTGTAATCCATGTCAACAAGCAGTACGCCGGACAAAGGAATCCCATTATCCGTAAGCTCTACAACGCGGCTTAGGGAAATGACCCAATAGTAACGCCTGGTGGTATCGTCAAAAAGATTCTGAACATGGGGTGTGGAAAAATGCATATTTTCCATTTCCTCCATAGCCTGCTGGTACCAGTCCTGTTTTGTGACATTGGGGTCTTCCTTTTGTAAGGCAACCGGTTCCGCCGCCATTAAGCTGCCATAGTTGTTATATACGGCAATGCTCCGCAGGTTATCCCGGTTTGCTTCATAAATCAAATTCATACCCCGCTGGATATTATTATCCTGATGGGAAAAATCCTCTTCCTTGATAACATTGTAATAGACGGCGTCGGATATCTGCCGCATGCTGATGAGATAATCCTCCAGATTTTCTTTGGTCTGCTCCATGAGCTTCTCCGTATTCTGTATGATTTCCTGCCGGGATAAGGCGGAAAAACGGATATACATGACAATTCCCAAAATCAGCATAACGGAAAGGGATATGGTAGAAAAGGCAATCATAATCAATGACTGCATTCCTCTGGGTTTTAATTTTTCTATATACTGCAAATAGCTATTTTTCACTTTCTGCATGTCCCTCCCTGTATTTTGAAGGAGATACGCCAAATTTTCTTTTGAATACATAGCTGAAATAATTTGGGTCCGCATAGCCTACGCGCTGTGCGATGATATAGCTTTTTTCACTGGTTTCAATTAATAAAAGGGCTGACTGCTCCATGCGGTAATCCGTCAGATAGCTGACAAAGGAATGTCCGGTCTCTTTTTTGAAGAGGGTGGAGAAATAGGAATTGGACACACCCAAAACCTTACAGATGCAGTCTAAGGAAAGTTCTTCCCTGGCATAATTATTGTGAACATATTCTTTCGCCTTTTCCACAAGGGATTGCGCCGATTTATTCCGGACAAAAATTAATTTTTCACGTAAAGAAAGGCAGCAGTCTGTCAGCCATTTTTGCAGCGCGTCCGGTTCCAGTTCAAGGAGGTTTCCATACAGCGCCTTTAAATCTCCTGAAAAGTTTTCAACGGCAATATCGTTATTAATGGAGAATCTGTACAGGCTGCTGATTAATTCCATAACGTCGATATTATGCTGCTGAAGGGATTTCTCCGGGGACAGGGTGTATTTCCAATAGTTATCGGCAGCTTTTATAACCTCCTGCGGGGAGCCTAAGCGAATCATTTTAAAAAGGGTGGATAATCCGTTGTCATGTGCCGGAGCGGATTTATTTATCTGTCTGGGCGCAATTTCCTTCATGTTAATTGCCCGGGAGGAGCCGTAAATTACCCGATAGGAAACGGCTTCCCTTGCGCTGTTGTAGGATTGGGGCAATGCGAGGAGATTATCACAGACCCTGCCGATGCCGATGGTAACAACCGCTCCGATGATGGAATGGGCATATTTGCAGAATTTATCGCAGTCGTCCGTTAATTGGACCGCCTCGTTTTCATCCTTTAGCTGCGGAATTAAAATCGTGTTGCCGAGATAAGAAAAGCATTTTGCCCGCCATTTTTCTGCCAGGCGTTCCTTTGCCTGCTTATTTACCGATGCGGATAAAAGCAGGGGATTCATATCTGCCGGGATTTGGTGTGCCGATGTATGAATAATAAGACAGCAAAAAAACGGACCCGGAAAGGCAAGCTGATAATCAGAAAGATACTTTGCAATTTCATCCTCACGGATTTTTCCTTCAATCAGGGAGGTATAAAAATTTGCCTGTAAAAGGGGCAGGGATTCCAGATAATATTGCTGTAAAATCTCTACATTGCGCTTTTCGTTTATTTCCTGGTCCAGCTTGGTTTTCAGCTGTGTAAACACATTGGTCAGTTCAACAGAATTAATCGGCTTGAGAATATACTCCTGTGCCTCTAAATGAATGGCTTCCTTAGCATACTCAAATTCATCAAAGCCGGTAAAGAATAAGATTTTAATTGTGGGAAATTCTGTCCGGATACGATTGGATAACTCCATGCCGTCCATGAATGGCATTTTAATATCCGTCATTACGACGTCCGGCGAAAGCTCTTCCACCATTTCAATGGCTTTAATCCCGTTGTTGGCATATCCGACAATGGAAAAGCCCAGCTCCTCCCAGCAGATTTTTTTCATGATAACCTGTATGACTTCTTCTTCATCGTCTACCAGGAGCAGTTTGTATTTATCCATATTTCCCCCCAATGTCAAAATTTTCCGCAAATTCCCACAGAATAAATGACTTGGGATTATTATAACAAAGGTATAAAAAGATGTAAATATAGGCGGAAATTTAAAGATGCCAAAAGAACCGGAGGAATATCCGGCTCTTTTAGCATTTGGTTTATGATTATTTTTTCTGTACATATTTTAAGCAGTCAAGGGTAACGGCTACCAGGATAATAATACCTGAAAATACAAACTGAAGGTTGGTATCAATTCCAAGGATTGTCAGGGAATAGGTAAGTGCGGTAAAAATGAATACACCGACTACGACCCCTGAGATTTTACCGATACCGCCGGTAAAGGAGACACCGCCTACCACGCAGGCTGCGATTGCGTCCATTTCCCAGCCCTGCCCGTAAGCGGCAGAACCGGAGCCTACCATTCTTGCACATTCCAGCCACGAGCCGAAGCCGTAGAGAATGCCTGCCAGGACAAAAGCCCCTACTGTGACGCGGAATACGGAAATACCTGAAACAGCTGCTGCCTCCGGGTTTCCGCCTACGGCGAAAAGGTTCTTGCCAAAGGTAGTTTTATTCCAGATAAACCATACGATGGCGATTGCCGCCGCCGCCCAGAGAATAATGGTAGGAAATCCGTTTATCTTCGGGATAATCATATTGGGGATTTCCGGTTCGATGGCGCCAAAGGACACGCCCTTTGTAGCATAGGTAACAAGACCGAAAATAACCAGCATGTTTGCCATGGTTGAAATAAAGGGGTGCATTTTGAATTTTGCGGTAAAGAAACCGGAAATGGTAGTGAAAAAGGTACATAGGAATACACACACTACCAACGCCAGAATTACCTTTGCTATAATGGGCAGGTTTGAAAAATCAAATATATGACCGAAAACGGAGCCTGTATTGATACCGCGGTGCATGATGATGGTAGCAGCCGTCATGCCCATGCCGACCATACGCCCGATGGAAAGGTCGGTACCTGTGAGGAGAATCAGCCCGGCTACCCCAAGGGCAAGAAACATCCGCGGCGACGCCTGTTGCAAAATATTTAAAACATTGTTGTAGGTAAGCAGAGGAGAATTCTTTACAATAGGCGTAATGATACACAGCATGATAAATATTAAAATAATCGCAATATACAAACCGTTTTGCAATAGGAAGGTCCTGTGGTTAAAGGTGTATTTATAATTCTCCCATTTCTGTGCCCGGGACTCCATAAAGGTAAACTTCGACATACGGAGAAGGTCAATCAAATGGTATTTGTAGGAATATGCTGCGTGTTTCCTGTCCTTAATCTGCGCAAGTTCTTTTTCCATCTGCATTTTAGCGTCAAAAAGACGGTTTTTATAAACATATTTTTCGTCCTTTATTTCCTGATGGTCGGAAAGCTTGGAGATAGTCTCCTGGTGCTCCTTTTCCAGCTCGGCGGTTTTTTTGCGGTACTGCTCCTTTACCGCCAGCTTTTCCTGCTCGCAGCTTTTAACCACATGCTGGTAATAATCGCTGTCAAAATGCAGCTTGATATAGGCTTCTGCATCAGTGATTAATTTGGAAACTTCTTCTTTATTTTTTGCTTCTACGGCTTTTGCTGCCTCCAGCTCCTTTTTGTCAGCAGCAATTTTTGTACTCTTCTCTTCCTTTGTAAGCGCAGCGTCCCGCTTCACTCTTTCCATATGACTTTGAAGAGAGAGGACCTTCTGCGTTCCATCCGCCCTGAGACTGTCAATTTCTGCCTGAATCTTCCCAACATAATCCTCAATGGGCTGACGCAGCTGCATCTCTTGTTCCGTGGTAAGAACCACATCGTTATTATTTGCCATATCCTTTCATCTCCCTCTTTATAGGTATTTTGCGCTAAGTCTTAAAAGCTCTTCCTGATTTGTTTCTTTCGTATTCACAATGCCTGAAAGCCGTCCGTTTGACATGACGCCTATCCGGTTGGTAATTCCCAGAATTTCCGGCATTTCGGAAGAAACAACGATAATGGCATTTCCCTTCTTAGCCATATTAATGATTAATTCATAGATTTCATATTTTGCGCCTACATCAATTCCCCGCGTGGGTTCATCCATCATAAATACCTGGGGGCTGCGTTCCAGCCATTTTCCCAGAATGACCTTCTGCTGGTTTCCGCCGGAAAGGCTGGAAATCATATCGTCCGGTCCCATACATTTGGTGTGCATGATTTTAATTTCCTCTGCGGTTGCCTTAATCATTTTGGAATCTGAAAGGGCAATGCCGGATTTATAGGATTCCAGATTGGCAATAGTAGTGTTGAAGGTAAGGTCGCCCTTTAAGAAAAGCCCGTTTGCCTTTCGTTCCTCCGTAACCATGGCAAAACCATGCTCCATGGCTTCCCTGGCATTGGTAAAATTCATAAGCCGGTTATTAAAATATACACGTCCTGCCGCTCTGGTCCGGACGCCGAAGATAGTCTCCAAAAGCTCTGTACGTCCGGCGCCCACCAGTCCGTAAAGCCCGAAAATTTCCCCTTCCCTTACGTCGAAGGAGATATCCTGTAAATGAGGTTCAAATTTTGTAGATAGATGCTGAACTGACAAAATGACGTCCTTCGGTTCGTTATCGACGGGGGGAAACCGGTTTTCCAGGGAACGTCCCACCATAGCGGCAATCAGCTCGTTCATATCCGTTTCCTTACAGCTTTTTGTCATTACCAGGCTGCCGTCCCGGAGCACGGATATTTCATCGCAAATTTCAAAAATTTCATCCATTTTATGGGAAATATAAATCAGAGAAATTCCCTGGTTCTTTAACATCCGCATCATCTCAAAGAGTTTATCAACCTCCTGTACCGTCAGAGAGGAGGTAGGCTCGTCGAGGACAATAACCTTTGAATTATAGGAAATCGCTTTGGCAATTTCGCACATCTGCCTCTGGGATACGGACATATTCCGCATGGGCTGGGTCAAATCCACGGTCATACCCAGCTTCCTGAAAAGCTCGAAGGCTTCCTTTTTCATCCTGCCCTCATCAATGATTCCCAGGGAATTGACAGGATAACGTCCGAGGAATAAATTATCAATTACATTTCTTTCCAAACATTGGTTCAATTCCTGATGAACCATTGCAATACCGTTTTCAAGAGCATCCTTGGGACCGGAAAAGCTGATTTCCTTCCCGTCAAGGAAGATTTTACCTTCATCCTTTTGATAAGTGCCAAAAAGGCACTTCATCATGGTCGATTTTCCCGCGCCGTTTTCGCCCATAAGCCCCATAACCGTCCCACGCTTCACATCCAGGTTGATATGGTCCAAAACCCTGTTTCTGCCAAAGGACTTGCTCATACCACGTATTGATAAGACAATGTCGTTTTTCTTATCTGCCATATTTTACTCCTGTATCTGTATTGATGTGTTTTCGTATCCATTAATAAGTATCATTTTTTGCTATACTGCCATTAGGAATCAGGTGCCGGAAAGGATTTTCCGGCACCCGGTAAAGAATTATTGGTCAAGTAAAGCTGTATAGGAAGCTGCGTTGTCGGTCTTAACCATGTTGATAGCGAAGGCATCATATTGGTTAGGATTTCCAAGGCGGTTTGTGATGTTGGACTCTGTCTGTCCGTCTCCGCCGATGTAATCGATATCTAAGTTAAGAAGGTCGTCGTAGTTCTGAAGTAAAGGCTGGTAGGTTGAGCTTAAGAAGTTATCGGAAGCGTTATAAATATCCAGCCATACTTTCTTTCTTGCATGAGTGCCTTCATCCAGTTGTGCGGATACAGGCTCGTAAACCTTTGTGGAATCCGTAAATTCCTGATAGTTGTCAGCAGTAACCGCTACATTCAATGCGTAGTAGGAACGCTCGTCGGCATTGTATACATACACGTCGTTTGATAAAACATTGCCTGCCTCGTCAGCCGTGCCGATACCGGTATCAATGTCAACACCGTCAAGGGCGTTACGGAGAACACGAAGCGTTAAGTATGCCTGTACGTCGGCATGCTGGCTGATAGTTCCGCCGTAGCCTTCCGCAATGGCTGCAACCGCATCGTTGTTTGCGTCATAGCCAAAGGTGGGAACATTGTTGTCCTTGGACCATGCGTTGAACATGGACATGCCCATTCCGTCGTTGTTGGATACGACTACGTCGATGTCATCGCCGAAGGAGGAAGACCATGTGCCGATGGCATTACCTGCTGTAGCGGCATCCCATGTAGCGCCTGCGGAATTCTTCATTTCCTGGGAAGCCAGCTCGCGGACCACATATGTTTTTCCATTGATTTCCAGTGTTCCGTCCTGTACAACCGTTGCGGAACCGTCTGTGTTGGTACCTACCGGATCGCTGTTAATGTTGCCATCCTTATCAACGCCTGTGCCAAGCGCCTTGCGGACGCCTCTTGTACGTGCGATGGAATCGTTATGTCCGATATCGCCGATTGCAAGTACATAACCGATAACGCCGTCGCCGTTGCGGTCAATCTGGTCGATGTTTGCTTCAATGTAATCTTTTACCATAGTTCCCTGAAGCTCTGCACCCTGATTTGCATCAAACCCTACATAGTATGTATCATCGTTATAGGTCAGGGCGGTCATATCCAACTCTCCCGTGGAGCTGTTGGAGGGCTGGCGGTTAAACCATACCAACGGTTTATCCTTATTTGCCACATCGGATGATGCGCCGCTATCTGCGGGAGCTTCCGCTACAGGAGTCTCTTCCGTTGCTGCACCTGCGTCCTCCGGTTGCGCCGCGCCGTCATCGGTTCCACATGCAACCAGTGAAAAACTAAGTAATACTGCCAATGTGGTTAAAACTAATTTTTTCTTCATAAGTTTCTCCTTTCTGATGATGTGCTTTTTGCACATTGATTGTTCATATTGACAGTATATTCAACGTATCCCGGAAAAAACATAGAATATTTTTAGCTCGTCATTGAAATTTTTAAGATTTATTTTGGCTATATTTAACAATATCTGACATATTTTTAAAATTTTATTGGTAATTTTCATATAGGAAAGAATGGGAAACATACTAAATATGGAAAGAAATGGATTAAAAATAGAGGAAACAATACCATATGATGGTCCTCCAAAGCCCTGAAATTGGAAATAGCGGGTTATTGAAAAATATGTAATATTAATGCTATAATGGCATTACTTATACATATACATATTACTAATGATTACAAGGGGGTAATACACAAAATGGAAATGGAATTAATACTTGCGATTGTAGTCGTTGCAGTTGTCCTGCTGCTTCTTTTATTAGCCAGCGGATATGTGAAGGCGCCGCCGGATATTGCCTATATTATCTCCGGTTTTAAGAAGGAGCCTAAAATCTTAATCGGACGCGCGGGCATCAGGATTCCTTTTTTGGAGAGGAAGGATAACCTGATTGTAAAGCAGATTAGCGTTGATATCAAAACCAATGGCTATATACCCACATTGGATTTCATCGGTGTTGATATTGACGCCGTTGCCAAAATCCGGGTAAAAACCGACGAGGACGGCATCAAGCTTGCAATGAAGAACTTCCTGAATATGCGGGAGGAACAGATTGTGGTAGCGCTGACCGATTCCTTACAGGGTAACATGCGTGAGATTATCGGTACGGTAAAGTTAAAGGAGCTGTGTACAGACCGTAAGAAATTCGGCGACGAGGTACAGGGAAAAGCCCAAAATGATATGAATGCCCTGGGTATTGAGATTATTTCCTGTAATATCCAGAGAATTGATGATGAAAAGGGTCTTATCGTTGCTTTAGGTCAGGACAATATGTCCCAGATTCAGAAGGATGCTTCCATTGCAAAGGCACAGGCGGACAGGGATGTTGCCATTGCAGAGGCGGAAGCGAAGAAGGCAGCCAATGAAGCCGAGGTTATCGCCAATACGGATATCGCCACCAAGCAGAACGAGCTGCGTATCAAGCAGGCGGAGCTTAAGAAAATGTCCGATATTAAACAGGCGGAAGCAGATGCGGCTTACGAGATTCAAAAGGAAGCACAGCGTAAGACCATTGAGGTAACCAGTGCGGAAGCCAATATTGCAAAGCAGGAAAAGGAAATTGAGTTAAAGAAGAAGGAAGCGGAGGTAAAGGAACAGGAGCTTTCCGCTACCATTAAGAAACAGGCGGATGCCGATAAGTACAGGCAGCAGCAGATGGCGGATGTGGAGCTTTATAAGAGGCAGAAGGATGCGGAAGCCAAGAAGTTTGAAATGGAGAGAGAAGCCGAGGCAATGAGAATCAATGCGGAGGCGAAAAAATACCAGGCTGAACAGGAAGCGGAAGGTATTCGGGCAAGAGGTATTGCAGAAGCGGAAGCTATCAAGGCAAAAGCCATTGCAGAAGCGGAAGGTATTGATAAGAAGGCGGAGGCTATGGCTAAGATGAAGGACGCCTCCATCCTGGAGATGTACTTCAATATCCTGCCGGATATTGCCGCCAATGTAGCGAAGCCTTTGGAGAATATCGAGAAGATTACCATGTACGGCGAAGGCAATACAGCTAAGCTGGTAGAGGATATTACCAAGTCTACCACGCAGATTACGGAGGGTCTGACCCAGAGTCTGGGATTTGATATCAAATCTGTGCTGGCAGGAGCTTTAGGAGCGAAGATGCTGGATAAGGATAATGAAAAGCAGGACGACGGCAGGAATGGAAACAGTGCTGCTGACGAGGATTATTAATTAAGGGAGCGTTGCAAAATAACTAAATTCCAGTTATGAAGCGACGCTCCCTATCTATTATTCTTTATCTGCCTTTATAGGTTCCCCGGCATATTTTGCAACCGTCTCCTCAATCAGACCAAGAATGGTCTTAATAGAATCCTTCTGATGGGAACGGCTCATGGCTTCAATGAAACTTTGCCGCCGGAAATACATATCATGGACAGTATCCACTAACAGCTGGGTGGTAATATCGTCTTCGGAGATTACCAGGGAATAGCCCTGGGATTCAAAGGACCTGGCATTTAAAATCTGGTCGCCGCGGCTTCCCGCCATAAGGGGAATCAGAATGTTGGGCTTTTGCAGCGCTAAAAGCTCGCAGATGGCATTGGCGCCCGCCCTGCTGATTACAATATCCGCCATGGCGAAAATATCCTTTAATTCCGTCTTTACATATTCAAATTGCTTGTAGCCCTTGGTTGTTAAGAGAAGATTATCAATTTTGTCTTTTCCGCAGATGTGCACCACTTGGAAATCTTCCAGTAATTGCGGTAAGGCTTCCCGGACTGCCTTGTTGACGTTTGCCGCGCCGGAGGAGCCGCCGATTACCATAATAACCGGCATATTTGCATGAAAGCCGCACAAATCCAGTGCGGATATTTTATTGCCCTTTGCCAGCTCCGCACGGATGGGGGAACCGGTTAAGATTGCTTTATCTTCAGGAAGATATTGCAGAGTTTCGGGAAAGTTGCAGCAGATTTTTTCGGCAACGGGAAGACAAAGCTTATTGGCAAGTCCCGGAGTCATATCCGATTCGTGGATAATACAGGGAATCTTTAGGGATGCCGCCGCCCTTACCACGGGAACGGAAACAAAGCCGCCTTTGGAAAATACCACATCGGGTTTAATCTTTTTCAGGATTTTCCTTGCCTGTCCGTAGCCTTTTATGACCCGGAAAGGGTCTGAAAAATTCTTGGCGTCAAAGTAACGGCGGAATTTCCCGGTGGAAATGCCGTAATAAGGGATTTCATAATCCTCAATCAGCTTTGATTCGATGCCTTCATAGGAACCGATATAATGGATATCATAAGCCAGCTCCCGCAGACCCGGTAAAAGCGCTATATTTGGTGTCACGTGTCCGGCTGTGCCGCCGCCTGTCAAAACAATTCGTTTCATAATATTCTCCTACAGACTTAAAATTTACTTTCCTCAATTATAAAATTCAATTTACCATGGATTCCAAAGCCTTTGCCAGCTGATCGGGGCACGAGGTGGATTTAAATCCGCATTTAATTCCTTTCAGCCGTTCAATGGCGTCGGTTACCTTCATTCCTCGCACAAGAGCGCCAATACCTTGTAAATTGCCGTTGCATCCCCCGGTAAAGGATACGGACGAAATCACATCTCCGTCTAATTCAATATCGATTGCCTGAGAACATACGCCAGTGGGTTTATAAATCATATATATTCCCCTTTCTTCTATAAATTGTACATATTAATAAGGAAGTGATAAAAATTGCCCTTTTCTATTCGGTAACAGAAAGCAATTTTTATATACGGAGAGATTATAGCAGAAATATGGTGGTTTTTCCAGTATTTGCTTGCAAATAAAATATTATTTTGCTAAACTTATTTTGGTTAGAAACATGGTTTTTTTGGAACCGGTAAAAAGGAGAGAATGCAATGAGTAAAAAAATAACCTTTGATTATTCCAAAGTTGCCCCATTTGTAAGCGGTAACGAGGTGGATTTGATGAAAAAGCAGGTTATGGATGCAAAGGATTTGTTGGTATCCAAAACCGGCGCGGGTAATGATTTCCTGGGATGGATTGATTTGCCGGTTGCTTATGACAAAGAAGAGTTTGCAAGGATTAAAAAAGCTGCTGAGAAAATCCAGAGTGATTCGGAGGTACTGGTGGTTATTGGTATCGGCGGTTCCTATCTGGGAGCAAGAGCGGCAATCGAGTTTTTAAGACACAGCTTTTATAATGTAATTTCCAAGGAACAGAGAAAGACCCCGGAGATTTATTTTGTGGGTAATTCCATTTCCTCAACCTATTTAAAGGATTTAGTGGATGTTATCGGGGACAGGGATTTCTCCATCAACATGATTTCCAAATCCGGTACTACTACGGAGCCTGCAATCGCCTTCAGGATTTTCAAGGAAATGGCTGAAAAGAAATATGGCAAGGAAGGCGCAGCAAAGAGAATTTATGCCACAACCGATAAGGCAAGAGGTTCCTTAAAGAACCTTGCTACAGAGGAAGGCTATGAATCCTTTGTGGTTCCCGATGATGTAGGAGGACGTTTCTCCGTATTGACAGCCGTAGGACTTCTCCCGATTGCCGTATCC